>Ga0208694_1000858_pt1 | contig 41924 bp, 30 predicted proteins | sample AD_UKC078_MetaG_FD_184442 | JGI IMG/M metagenome (GOLD analysis project Ga0208694, IMG submission 184442) | Active sludge microbial communities of municipal wastewater-treating anaerobic digesters from USA - AD_UKC078_MetaG (SPAdes) (version 2) | ecosystem: Engineered > Bioreactor > Anaerobic >...
TTGTCTCTTCCTGTTCTATAATGTATTTGTTTTCAGATATTAAGGTTTTGGTGTAGTTTAATATGGTGTCTCCATTTTCATAAGCCAACTCCTCTAAAGTTAATTTCACTTCGTAATTAGGCAGTACACCGCGCCCCCAAGGGAAAGTATTATTAACAACAGTGTCAAATACAGTCTTAACCATTGGAATTCTGATATCAATATTTGAGTTTGGCAATCTTAAATTGGTAAATCTTATTGCTTTTAGTTGATGATACGTTGAGCCTGTTTCCCGACCTACAGTTACACCACGCCGATATTTTTTTAATAATCCTGCAAAGTCTGTTGATGCAGAAAATGATCTTTCATCTGTTAAAACATATACTCTGCCTTTGTAATTAGTTGTTGTATCGGGCTGAATTTCGTTTCTGTAATATTTGTAAAAACCGTTTCTATCGGGCATTTTGTGATAATCGGGAAACAATATAGAAGTATTGTCTTTATCATTCAAGGAATGGCTAAAATACTCATATCCGCCTCTCTTATTAACTTTCGTATAGCAGCCAAGATAAAATGGCTCTTGAGCAATAAAAGAGAAGAGTTTGGAAAGTACCGATGCATATCCCCCCGGATTATTTCGCAAATCTATAATTAGATTTGGAATCTCTTTTTGTGAAATCTCTCTTATAAAACTTTCTATATTATCAGTTTCAACTTCATTTAATTCAAACGTACTCAACCCGATATATGCAGTTTGCTTATCTAAACTATCGACTAAATATTTTTCACGATAACGGTTTGTAAGGTAAAATTCTTTCCAGTCTGGAAATAAAGGTACGCATGAACCCGGAGAGGTTTTTATGCCTTCAAAATATTTGATTTCGCCGTTATCAAATTTAATATTCAGACTATGGTCGCTTGCCGCATTTTGACCATATAGGAAATAATCTAGATGACCAACTGTCAGCAAAGCAAATTCCGGAACACTGACAACATATCCGCCTGCAGATCTAGTATAGGTTTTTATTAATTTTTTTAGAGAATCTGCACTTATCCCATCAACTTCAGATATCTTCCTTTTATAATACTTTGAATTATCAAGCGTTGTTCGTGTTACAAATAAAGAATCATTAAGCCAACCAAAAGAGATAGATGCTTTGTATGGATTTTTATTTGAATAAGACTGCGAAAGAATACTTAAATGGCTGTCGCGAATTATATTAATTGTGTTTACAATAACTCTCTCAAAATCACGAATGTGAACCTGTGTGTTTAACTCCTCTTTTTTCGTGGTTACAAACTTTTCAAAATCCGATTCAGAAACATAGTCATAAATATCGGGAATAATCTCTTTCAGCGCACCAATAAACAGATCGAAGTCGAAATTCGCTTCCTCTTTCGATAAAAAGGTTACCTCTTTTGCTTTAAAATTAACAAAACTACTCTTTAATCCAAAGGGAGACATCGGATCGATTAGCTTCTTTTTTTCAGTAATGCTAAAACGAATAGCAGGTTTATTAATCTTGTTGTAGAAGTAACCAATTTTACCAATAATATCTCCTGCTTTAACTCTTTCGCCAGTTTTGAAACTTCTGACTGGTCTTATTCCGCTGATATGTATAACCTTACCGTCATTGGTTTTTATTGACATTGATACTGAAATAAATTTAACATCATAGGTTGATTGCTTGGCAAAAAGCAGTGAATCAGCCTTATAATTTGTTGGTTTCTCTCCAAATACAACGTTTGAAATCAGACTATTAAAATACGTATATTGGAAACGCGAAATAGTTCCGTTTACAGGCGATAGTACATTGGTTTCTAAAGGCGCAGTTACTATCAAATCATCAAAAATCTTTTCTTGCTCTATGTAATCCTGTGGCTTGTAGAGGATATCACTCTTGGCGTATCCTTTTTCAAAAAACCAAACGTATTTGTTCTCTTGCGCTGTTACAAGATTGGTTATCAGCGCAAAAATTAGAAGAAAAATAAATTTGTAATTCATGGATTTGACCTCCTATGTTTATTATGTTAACTCTATGATAATTAACAATTTCCCTATTGCAAGGTATATTTACCTTCAGCGGTTTGCTTTATTTGCACGTCTTTGTTCAAGTTGATTTTATATCCGTTAATTTCAACGGTACGTTTTTCTTCAATCTCCTTAATTTTATCGTGGGGAATTGCAATTATAAAATATAGCCAATCGTTGGTTCGCAACACAGCGTTGTTTGCCTCTATTCGTCCGCCATCCCACGACAATGTAAGTGTTTTGTATATTACTCCCTCATCATTATAGGTTATTAGCTCATCATTAGGATTAAAGGTAAAGTTAACATTTTGGTTGGGGATATAGAGCCAAGCGTTATTTTCAAACTGTTGAGTATAGGCTATATTCTCTTCACTCTTTCTGTTTTCAAAATCGGTTTCTGCTGTTTCAATATTTTGCATAGAGTAAACGCCTATCAGTGAGTCTATTGTGCTTTCGGTTACGGAAAAGGCTTCTGTTTCGAGAGATTTTTCGGCAAGTTCGATTAACGTGCTGTTTTTTATCTCGTTTCTCCAGTCGGGCATTATCTTGTCTAATATCACGCCATACGCGGGACCGGTATGATAAGCAAACGAGTTTGACCAGCCATCAAATCTACTAACAGAGCCCTCCAACGATTTCGCAACAAGCATGGGAATTAGCTTTATTGAGTTTTCATCGGTGGTGCATAGTTTTTTTCCTGTGTATTCGGCAAGTCCCTCGTGGCGTTCAAACAAATCTTCGTTATTGTTTGGGAAAAGGTTTTGTCTAAACTTTCTTATTTTCAGCGCATTACCTAAATGTGTTTGCAATTGAGCCGTATCCTTTAAGGCATTGGATAGTGCCACAAACTCGTATTTTAACAATACTCTGCCCTCTTTTGTGTCCAAGTGGGTGTTGTTTGAAGTGGTAGCATTTATCCCTAATTCGTCTTGTATCCTGTGCCAGCTCTCGTGAATTACTATCTCGTTTCGGGTAAGTTCGTCAATATTATCGTCCCAAATTATTGTTGCCCATTTTTTGCCTCTAAACGTGGCGGAGGTATTTGCAATACCAAGGTCAGTGCTCATCGGATAGTAGTACAAATCGCCCAATTTACTGAAACTGTTTGACTCATCGTTTTCGTTGGCAACCAATAGCTTAGAATCGGGGAACAGAAAAATTATAGGTCCGTACAGATGTTTGCCCCATAAGTTTCCATTATCACTGTTCAGTAACTCTTTTACTTGGGTTAAACATTTCTCTACTTTTGCTACCTCTTTGTGCGGTTCATTTTGACATGATAGTCCTGCAAATGCGATTGTAGCGAGCATTACAAGTAATTTTATATTTTTCATAGTTAAAAGTTTGTAAAGTTTGTAAAGCTGCGCACTGAGCGTAGCCGAAGTGTTAAAAAAAATGGAACACAGATGACACAGATTTAACGGATAATCACTGATTGGGGTTTTGGGGTCATATGTTTATATTTTTTTAGTTTAAGACATAATTTTAATATTCCTAATATCCATTTCATAAAAAATCAGAAATTATAAAAACAAGTGCAAACAGGTTATGTACGCTGTGAATTAATGCAGTAGAAAGTAGCGCATGCTTTCTTTTGCGATAAAATATGTAGTAGCTTGTGGCAAGTATTATACCTATCGCCACCTTATGAATAAAAAAAACTATTCCTAAGAAAATCCCTGATGTCCAAACAGTTTGATGAGCCAAACCAAACAATAATGAACCTATAATAATGTATTTAATAGGTATCCCTTTTCTTCTAACTACTTTAAAAAAATGGAATATTAAGTGTTGAAATATAGATGTTTCAATTACTGGAGAAATAACCAAAGAACTAACTACAGCAACAACTGCCATTTTTACAGAAAAATCGGAACTTAACCCCTTAGAAAAACTCTCTAACTGTAAGTCTATAAACGTGTTTATCAAGGAAATAAACCCGATGTTTAATAGACTTACCGCTACCGAAAGAGCTATCAACAATAATACAGTTTTCTTATACGTAATCTGCTCTACTATGGCTCGTAAAAGAACTAATTTTCGCTTCATAAGTCAAACAATTTTAGCATAGACAAAGTAAACATAAAAGTAAAACCGTTCAAAATATTTTGCCACAAATGTCTTATATTGAGTTGCGTTCAATAAATCCGAAATCCACATTCCGAAATTAACAATAACAAAAAAAGCCACGCAAGTTTCACTATAAACTTACATGGCTTTTGATTATGCCTTTTGAACAGTTGAGTCTGCTAAAACTTCCCTAATCATGCACTCGCCCGCGAAATATTTTCATAAACAGTGCACTATACAAAACTGATTGCAATGCTACAGAAAGCATAAAGATTATTATTTGAACAATCTCACCATTAAGCACATGCGATGCGCTTAAATTGTTCATACAGTAATGCTCATACAGATAATACATTAGCCCAAAAGGGAATAGCATTATGTTGAACAACAGTAATGCAAAATCGTGGTTAAATCTCATTACACCGAGAAACCAGAAAAGCGACAATGTTATAAGAAACGTTATAACATAAATTTTGGTTGTTTTGCTCATTTTAGTAAATTTTTTAATTGTTTAACTTCATGTCGCTAAAACGGTTAAGCACTTTTAATTATTATTGCTTAACTGATTTTAATCATGTAGAATTAATGTTTTTCTTGTAAAAAATAATTTTATTTAAAAATTTTTGACTAAAAAATCGAACACAGGAATTGAGTTAAAAGTTAAAAGTAGAAAGTTTATAAAGTGTGTCAATGGTCATTTCACTTCTACCATGCTCAGTGTGCCACAATAAACTCAGTGACCGTAACACGTTGGCTGAGCTTGTCGAAGCCAACTCAAAATAACCTATATTGGTCACTTCGATAAACTCAGTGACCGGAGGCTCGCTTATTTCACACTTCACTTCGACAGTTATTGAACCCACGAAAATCTGAAAATCCGCATAAATCTGCGTAAATCTGTTTAATCCGTGTCATCCGTGTTCTAATTCCTTTCAATTCGTAAAAATATCACTTTGGGTTTGCTATCTTTCCGAAATTTATTGGTTAATTTGACAATAAATACGCCTTTCATGAAGAGACTGTTTTTTAGAGTATCCGTTTTAATGATTAGTTTTCTCGTTGTTTTTTCGCTAAAAGCCCAACAGACTGATAGTTGGATAAACGAATCACAAAGCTATTTCAAAATACTCAGCGCCACCGATGGAATAGCGCAAGTACCTGTTGCTGCTCTGACTCAAGCAGGTGTTCCCGTTAGTGCCTTTGCTCCGCAAAATGTACAGATTTTTTTCCGCGGTGAGGAGATACCCATTTATATTAAAGGAGAAACGCATGGAAGCATTGAGTATATTGAGTTTATCAGTCAAAAAAACGACGGCTGGCTTGATACAGGAATGTACGTTACGCCGCTATCGCAGACAAATCCGCATTTCTCGCAGGTTACCGATACATCAGCCTATTTCCTGACGTGGAACAACAGTTTCTCAAACGCTCGATATCAGCCAATAAGCTATTCGGGCAACAGTAGCACACCGCAGATAACTGTCGGATACAGAGATATTGTCTATCAACAACAAGGCAGATTTTACAGCGATGAGACAGGTCCCGAATTTGGCACATCTGACGGTTGGTTTTCGTTGCCCGAAATTAGCCTTGGAGGTACAACTTCGCGTACAATTGCTCTTGAGAATAAAGCAAACGGGGGAGTTATTAGATTTAAACCCACAGTTGTTGGCATAAGCGATGCTCCCGCACCAACAGGATATAACCATCACCTGCAAATAAAACATGGCACAACAGTTCTTTTAGACACAACATTTAGTGGAAGAAAAAAAATTAGCAGAGAGTTTTTTACCAATGCCTCTGACGTTGGACAATCGCTGATATTGGAGTTTAAAAGTATAAACGATTTGTCGCTATCGGTTGACCGAATGGCTGTTGCGGTGATAGAAGTTGATTATCCTGCACTGTTTAATATTTCTCCGGATAAGCAAACACGATACAAAATTGAGGGTTCAAATGAACCGAGAAAAATTATCTTCACAGGGCTAACTGAAAATCAACAACCTACAATTTATATTCCTAGCAAAAATTGGCGATTAATCCCAACTTACACAACAGTAGGTTGGGCTGTAACTATACCAGCCTCAGATAGCGAACTGGTTATTAATGTTGGATTGACGCCAAATACAATATTGGCTTCAAAAATAAAACCAGCACAAATGGTTTATAGTCAAATCTCCGCTGACTTTATAGTAGTAACACACTCATCGTTAATGTCAAGCGCACAACAATACGCCTCATATCGCGGAGGGTTTACCGTTGATGTTGATGTTTTATACAATCGCTACGCCTACGGAATAAATGGACATCCTTTGGCTATCAGATATTTCCTTAAAAGTTATATCGAAAGTGGACACCCAAAACCAACATATCTGTTCCTTATAGGCAAAGGTATAGCTTTAGGAAGATTAAGGGCAAATCCGCAATTGGGGAATTTAAACTTAGTTCCCGTTTGCGGAGCACCGCCTTCGGATATGCTTTTAACCACCCGACTGACAAAAAATGACAAAATTCCTGAAGTAATAGTTGGACGATTGGCTGCCCTCACAAATGAAGATGTTAACGCCTATCTTAATAAAGTAAGAGAGCATGCTGAACGTGAACCATCGTTGGGGGCGAAAAATGTTTTGCATATGGGCGGTGGCAACAATGCACAGGAGCAACAGCTATTTGCTGGTTATCTGAGAGGCTACGAAACAATCATAACCGATACTCTTTTTGGAGGATTTGTAAGCACTTTCCTAAAAAACAGTTCTTTACCTATTATTGGCTCACAATCAGACAGTATTCGCTCAATAATAGAAAACGGCCCACTTTTGATGACTTTCTTTGGTCACGGCTGGACAGGTGGTTTCGACCAGAATATAGATGAACCCGAATCGTTCAACAATCAAGGAAAATACCCATTGATAATAGCAAACTCGTGCTACTCGGGAGATCTTTTCAATTCGGGAGTTAGGACAGTAAGCGAAAATTGGATATTAACACCAAATCGTGGCGCAATAGTGTTTCTTGCTAGTGTACATTTGGGTTATCCCAGCTATTTAAATCGCTACGCACAAGAGTTTTACAAAAATATTGCTTGGAAACTCTACGGCGAAAGTTTTGGTAAAAGCATTCTGCAAGCAAATATAGATTTAATCAATGAAACGCCTACGCCATACATGATTAGCAACTGTTTAGAGTTTATATTTCACGGCGACCCTGCGGTAGTACCTGTTACTTGGCCCCTGCCCGACCCTATGTTAGGAAAGAATTCCGTAAAACTTTTTCCTCAAAATGTTACAACCGAGATTGATTCTTTTGCTGTGAATATTATCGCAGCAAACGTTGGAAGAGCACTGTCTGATAGTTTAAGTATTTATGCCGAGCGGTTGTTACCAAATGGACAAACGCAAACAAAAATTGTTTATTTAGATAAACTTTATTACAGTGATACGGTCATGGTTTACTTCCCGATTGACAGGTCTAATGCTGTGGGAATTAATCGAATAAATGTTATGTTAGATTATTTAAATGAGATTGAGGAGCTTTCGGAAACAAATAATCAACAAACCATAAGTTTTTCAATTGCTTCGACCGATATATATCCTATTTATCCACTCAATTTTGCACTGCATAGTCAAACTGAGACGGTATTAAAAGCCTCTACCGGAAATCCCTTTGAACAAGAGCATTCGTATATCTTTCAATACTCTACCCAGCCCGATTTTGAGCCATCAAACACCGTTTCTAAAACAATACAATCTGGTGGCGGTGTTGTTGAATATGAGGTAGAGCAAGAGTTACTCTTTGCTAAGCCATATTTTTGGCGTGTTGCTAAAAAATTGACGGATACTGAACAGATGGTGTGGCACTCATCAACGTTTGTGAAATCGGGGACTAAAACAGGTTGGGCACAAATAAATCAAAGTCAGTTTAGTAGCAATGAGCTTAAATTTATGGAATACAACCACGACAACGAATTACAATTTGTGTCAACACCACGCAAACTAAGATGCAACAATATTGGCTCGGCAACTGGCAGCATGGTCAACTTCATAAATTTCGATATTGACGGAAACCAAGATTACGGCTCATGTGCAGGTAGTGCTTCAATAGTATTAGTAGTTATTGATTCTATAACCATAACGCCGTGGAAGTCGGACAGAGGAGATTATGGACACATCGATTATCCAATCTGTCCCCCACGAACGCGACCAAACAACTATTTCACATTTCAGGCAAACGAGACAGGTCGCAGCAATATGGTAAACTTCTTGAATAATGTTGTTGAACATGGTAATTATGTTCTGGCATATTCAGTTGGTAATGCTCAATTTGAGACGTGGTCAAATGTTGACTATCTGGCGTTTGAAACAATGGGAGCAACGACAATACGCACTATCCCGAATAATTATCCCTATATATTTGTTGGCAAAAAAGGGTTCCCCGATTTTGCCGAAGAGGTCGTTGGCGACAACGAAAACGCAATTATTTCAATAGAAAAAACTTTGACGGGAAATTTCTATTACGGTTTTATGACAACCCCTTGGATTGGACCTGCAAGGGAGTGGGGCACCTTAAACTGGAGTCCTAAAATGTCTGATTATCAAAGCAGTGACAGCGTTTTGTTAAACATTTATGCAAAATCAGCCACATCAGCCGACTCGCTAATAGCTTCGCTAACCGTAAAAGATAGCGTTTATGATATTTCGTTTATTAACAATCTGGAAATCAATTATTTAAAATTCGAGTATTTCACTTATGATTTGCTACAAAAGACACCCGTTCCGCCCGAAAAATTTATGGTCGAATATGTGCAGTATCCTGAATTGGCAATAAATCCAAACAGAGGCTACTCCTTTCACGCCGACAAGCTAATGGAGGGCGACTCTCTCGCCTTAGCCGTTGCGATTACAAATGTTACCGAACAGAAAGCCGACCAGTTTCAAGTAAACTACAAATACTTAAAGTCTGATACAAAGGCGTTTGAGGAAAGTATCATTACAGTCGATTCTCTTCCACCTTTTAGCTCACATATTGACACTATTAAGTTTAGCACTCTGCAAAATAGCGGTAACAACTTCTTACAAATCGAAGTAAACTATCCGAACACTAAACAACAAAGCTTTCCCGAACCCTTTACGTTTAACAATATCGGCTGGAAGCCCTTTAGAGTTACCCCTGATGATAGACAACCAATTTTAACCGTTATGTTCGACGGCAGACACGTTATGAATAACGAAATCGTAAGCTCGCGCCCCGATATCACAATAACGCTTAACGACCAAAATCCGTATATACCATTGAACGACACATCGGTATTTGAAATTTGGCTACTCAAGCCCGATACAGAAACAGCCGAACGTATATGGTTCGATGTCGAAATGGCTGCAAATCGCCTGAATTGGTACCCACCGACAGGCTCTCCGAACGAATGTAAAGTGATATGGAACCCCATTTTCGATACAGACGGATTTTACGAACTGCAAGTAAAAGCAAAAGATATGACCGGCAACACGGCTGGCGACAACAGTTACGCAATCCGTTTCGAGGTTGTAAATCGCAGTACCATAACGCATTTGCTCAATTATCCAAATCCATTTACCACAAGCACACGCTTTGCCTTTACAATCACAGGACACAGGTTGCCCGATGAATTAAGGATACAGATTTTTACTGTATCGGGCAGGGTTGTACGCGAAATTGAGATGTCGGAGCTTGGACCACTACGCATAGGTCAAAACCTAACACAATTTGCATGGGACGGCACCGACCAATATGGCGACAGATTGGCAAATGGCATCTATTTTTTTAGGGTTATATCAACAATCGATGGCACAAATATTGAGCATAGGTCATCTGGCACTGACAAATTTTTCAAAAAGGAGTTCGGCAAAATGTTCCTTATGAAATGAAAGCAATTAACAATGAGCAATTAGCAATGAGCAATGCTTGTACTGAGCGAAGTCGAAGTAAGCAATTAACAATTAACAGCGTGATTCTTATATCAATAGCAACGACTTTTAAGTCGTTGGTTGGTAGGGTTCACGCACCTATTTTGGGCTTTAGCCCAAACTTAATGTTTCTTAACTTCTTAATGGTTTATTGTTCGTTTCAATGGTTGTTGAACCTGCCGAAATACAAATTCAGTGCACCACATTATTAATTGATTAAAATTTTTAATTCAAATGAAGATATATAAACTACTTTTCGCATTACAGATAGCTATCGTTACGGCTCTAACGCCTGCACACGGACAGCTCTCAAAAATCACAGACGCTATACTCGGAACCGAGCAAGATGCCTTAGAGGGAATGGTAGGAGACTCCGTTCCAAAATCCGATTCCCAAACCATAGCCGAGCTTACCGAGCAGATACGACAGCTTAAACAAAACGAAGCTGAATATCTACTTGAGTTAGAAAGGACTAAAGGCATTCTTTTCGCAGACTCTCTACACGAACAACGAAAAAAGGGTATTATTGACTCTTTAAAGCAATTTGTTCAAGGTACGCCGGTAGTTATTGAAGATGACACGATACGCGTTTTTTACACCTCTTATGGTGGTTTTACAGTACCAGTCAGAGTAGCTAACACCGAGCACAATATTCGTCTATTGGGAGATACACGTAGCGTTAAACCCGACTCAATCTATCTCTTAGAGGTCAACGATGGCGAACAAATCGAAATTATGTATGCCAACAAGGTAATAACATCTGTCTTGAAAGAAGATGCTATGTGGTTAAGTACAACATTAGATTCCCTTGCCAAAAAAGATAGAGATGCCATAGTCAATGTTGTTAAGCAGCTACACGAAAAGAACAGTTTTATACACATAATAAAACGAATAGGGCTTTTTCTGTTAGTTATTGCTATCCAAGTAGCGCTTATTTACGGTACAAATTGGCTATACAGAAAAGTTCGGTATAGAGTAGCCAGATTTGCCGAGAAAAAACTTAAACCAATCTCTATTAGAGATTATGAGTTGCTGACTGTCAAAAGATTATCACAAATTATTCTGTTTCTATTTTCAGTATTTCGTTATATAGTTATTTTAATACAATTAATTATAACAATACCCATACTCTTTTCTATTTTTCCCCAGACAAAGCATATAGCAATGACTCTGTTTGGATATATTTTTACTCCACTGAAATCTATTTTTGCATCTGTAATAGGCTATATACCAAACCTTTTCACTATTATTATAATATATTATTTGATAAAATTTTTGATAAGGGGAGTGAAATTTTTAGCTACTGAAATTGAAGGAGAACGCCTTAAAATTCCCGGATTTTATCCCGACTGGGCAATGCCTACATTCAATATTATCAGGTTTTTGCTAATTGCATTTATGATTGCTATGATATATCCGTACCTTCCGGGCTCAAGTTCAGGCGTTTTTCAAGGAGTTTCAGTATTTGTAGGTCTAATAGTTTCGTTGGGTTCTGGCAGTGCAATTGGTAATATCATTGCAGGACTTGTTATTACATATATGCGGCCATTTAGGATTGGAGACAGAATCAAGCTTGGCGAAGTAATTGGCGATGTAATTGAAAAAACACCATTTGTAACACGCTTAAAAACCCCACGAAATGAGATAATAACCATGCCTAACTCAACCATTTTATCGTCACAGGTAACCAATCTAACTCTTTCTGCAAGCAATTACGGTTTGATAGTACATGCAAACGTAGCTGTCGGTTACGAAGTGCCATGGCAAGTTGCCCACGAATTATTGATAAAAGCAGCAAAAGCCACCGAAGGCACTATTAAAGAGAGAGAGCCATTTGTTTTTGACCTTGGTTTGGAGGATTATTACAACACATATCAAATCAATGTCTATATTGATGATGCAAACAAGATGCTTAAAGTTATTACCGACCTGAATTCCAACATACAAAATATCTTTATGGTAGAGGGAATAGATCTTGAATCGCCAGTATTGATTTCGGAAAGGGGACAATCGCCAAGGTATAAGAAAAAAGAGGAGTGACATGATTTCGGATTTCGGATTTTTGATTTCGGATTTGGGGAACACAGAGCACACGGATTGAACGGATTTGCACAGATTTTCAACTTCCGACTTCGGTCTTCCGACTTCCGACTTCTAATTTCTAATTTCTAATTTCTAACTTCCCATCCGCCAAACCCCGAAGGGGTGACATAAATAACCCATCAACGCAAAATTGTATTATTCCGGTGGCGAATTAAAAAAATTAGTCGGTCGGTAGTGAAATATTTTGTATCTTGTCTCGAATTTTGGGTTGAATTTAAAAAAGTATAGCAATGAAACATTTGATTAGACTAACATTAATAGCATGCGCTACATTTCTGTTTGGGAATGTAATGGCGCAAACGGAGTTCTACACGGTACAGGACAGCGATGTAAATGTATTTCATGGATATATTTTAAGCCTTACAGAACAAGGAGAACAAAACATAAGAGACACAAGTATTATAATTCCTGAGACATTGGATGGACAAAAAGTTGTGGGAATTTATGATAATAATGAAGGTGTTTTTGCACAGAAAAATTTACAATATGTTAAATTGCCCAAAACAATTGAGTACATAGGTCACAGTACTTTTGTATATAATAACGGTATGCTATTATGTAATCTTAACGAATTAATAAATTTAAGACATATAGGAGCTTTAGCTTTTGGAGGCATAAAAGGTATAGATAATCCTACTAACCCTCATAGATTAGATTTTAGTAATTTATCTAAATTAGAAAAAATAGGCTTTCTTGCTTTCGGTTTACATGGAATAGATGAAAATTATTTTTATAATACAGTCGATTTTACTAATTGTACTAAATTGAAATCAATCGGAGCGTTGGCTTTTGATGGCATAGCTGAATACAAGGAGGATAAAACACTTGATTCTCTTATTTTTAAAAATTGTACAAATTTGTCGTATATAGGAACAGCTTGTTTTTCTTCTTTTATACTCGATTCTACACTTCAAGAGAATATAAATCAAAAACATATTGATTTTTCAGATTGCAAATCTTTATTGTATTTGGGTGGACAAATGTTAGGATATGGTGTTAATAATTTTAGTTATATAGAAGATTTATTACCTACGCCACAAATAGATAGTTTAACTTTTAACTCTTGGAGAAAGAATTGTGGTTATGGTTCAACATCTTACCTTGCATTATTTGATGAATATGTTATTTCGATAGATGATATTCGCAGTAATACACACTGGAAGAAAAGCACCCCACAAACTCGCCAAGAGATGCTAACCGCCCTAAACCAACAAAAAAACACAAAAGACAGTGTTAAAAAAGTAAGTTTTAGCATACAAAGCCACAGTGTCGGCGAAGTCACCATCACTAACATCCATTGCAACTTATCTCACTGCACGTTAAGTTGGACAAGTGGCACAATAGCAAGCGGAGCCACGCAAGAGGTAACAGTAACCTACCCCGATACCACAACAAACTTTACCGCCACAATAACCATTGAGGGCGAAAACCTAATGGGTAACACCACCGTATTCATCGACGACAAAGGTGGTGTAACAACCGATGACAATTTGATAACCGCTATAGCTCCACACCCAAACGCTTTACAGCACGAGGAAATAAAACTGTTTCCCAACCCTGCAACAAACTTGTTGAATATAGAGTTTTCAAAGAAACAGGTTGCTAACGAGGTAACCATAGTGAACCTGCAAGGCGAGACAGTTTACGAAAACCTTAACTTCGAGGGCTCGGCGATAGATATTAGCGGGTTGCCGTTAGGGGTTTATGTTGTAAAGGTGAACGGAAATGCAAAAATATTCGTGAAAAATTAAGAGTTACGAGTTACGAATGGAACACAGATGACACGGATTAAACGGATTTTTCACAGATTTTTATCTGTGTCATGTGTTCAAATAACTTTATAAACTTTTAACTTTCCACTTTTAACTCAATTGTTCATTGCTCATTGTTCATTGTTCATTGATAAAGTTTATCTTTGCACTGTTAACTATATTTATTGTATGGATAATAAAACAAAAATAAACACTTTGATACAATCCTTGCCAAAAGGAAGTGTGCTACTGCCTGCGTGGTTGAAGTCTCAAGGATATTCGTATGAGTTGCAACAGAGTTATCGTAAAAGTGGTTGGCTAAAGTCGATAGGTAAAGGAGCGATGCTCAAGTCGGGCGATACGCTTGTGTTAGCAGGTGCGTTATCGGCGTTGCAGAGTGTCGAGAAGTGCGATATTCATATCGGCGGGCGCAGTGCCTTAGAGATGCAGGGATTTGCTCACTATTTGCAAATAAACTCGCAGGAAATAACACTTTTTGTAAGAGGAAGGGTAAAATTACCTCGTTGGTTCACTGATAACGATTGGAATGCTCAAACCACTATTTTCAGGCTTACAGTTTTTGCTAACGAAGCGCTTGGCATGACTGATTTTACTGAAGGCGAATTAACAATGAAAATATCGACCCCTGCTCGTGCCATGGTGGAGTGTTTGGTACTTTGTCCCGATAAGTTTTCATTAACCGAAGCATTTGAATTGATGGAAGGATTAGGTTCGTTGCGACCTGCTAAGGTTCAGGAATTGTTAGAAAGTTGTAAGTTGATAAAAGCTAAAAGGTTGTTTCTGTACTTTGCAGAAAAAGCAAATCACACTTGGTTTAAATATTTGGATATAAACAAAATCGACTTAGGTGTAGGAAATCGCTCATTAGTAGAGAGTGGCGTTTTTGTTCCGAAATATAAATTAGTTTTACCTAAAGAGTTAGCGTAATGAGAGAGACATATAAGACACAAGTTACGTTGTTGCTCGATGTTTTGACAGAAATTTCAAAAGAGGAGTCTTTCGCTTTGCACGGAGGAACAGCCATAAATTTGTTTTTCCTCGATATGCCACGACTTTCGGTGGATATTGACCTAACTTTTATTCCCTTTTCTGATGACAGAAGCCAAGATTTAGACAAAATCAAGTTGTCGTTAGAGGCTATTAAAAACAGGTTATTAATCAGGTATCCCAATATTCGTTTTGAAGACGAAAAGCGCACTCAAGAAGAATTAAAGTTGATATGTATAAGAGATGGTGCAAACGTCAAAGTGGAAGTAAATCAGATAAATAGAGGATTGATAGCAGAACCTTGCCATAAATTGTTATGCAGTAGAGCCGAAGAAGAGTTTGACCGATTTTGTGAAGTAAAAACGGTTTCAGTTGGGCAACTTTGGGGCGGTAAAATAATTGCGGCATTAGACAGGCAGCATCCGAGAGATATTTTTGATGTAAAAAACTTACTGCAAACAATTGGTTTTACCGAAGAGGTGAAACATGGCTTCTTGTTTTTCCTCATGTGTGGGAAACGTCCCATAGATGAAGTGTTAAATCCAAACTTCATAGACCAAAGCGTGGTTTTTAAAAGTCAGTTTTCGGGCATGACAGATAATGTTTTTACTTACACCATATTTGAGGAAATCAGAAAAGAGTTAGTTAAGATTGTTCACAGAGCTTTGACACAGCATGATAAAGACCTCTTACTCTCTTTTGTGCAAGGTAGCCCGCGTTGGACAACTTTCGATTATTCCGATTTTCCTGCAATAAAGTGGAAATTGTTGAATATTAGAAAATTAAAAGAGTCAAACTTTCTAAAATTCTCTGAAAGTGTAAGAAAGTTAGAAAAATTATTAGAGACATTAAGATAAATATTAGCAATGAGCAATTATGTCATCAACTTTGCCACTTCGCTTGTCGAAGAATTACAAATGGAACACAGAACACGCGGATTGAACGGATTTGCACGGATTTTCAACTTCCGACTTCCGACTTCCGACTTCGGTCTTCTAACTTCTAATTTCCCATCTGCCCAACCCCGAAGGTGTGACATAAATAACCCACCAACGGCAAAATTGTATTATTCCGGTGGCGAATTAAAAAAATTAATCGGTCGGTAGTGAAATATTTTGTATCTTGTCTCGAATTTTGAGTTGAATTTAAAAAAGTATAGCAATGAAACATTTGATTAGAATAACATTGATAGCATGCGCTACATTTCTGTTTGGGAATGTAATGGCGCAAACGGAGTTCTACACACTACAAGATGACGATGTAACTGTATTTCAGGGATATATATTAGTTCTTACCGAACAGGGAGCACAAAATATAACTGGCAAAAGCATTATAATTCCTGAAACATTGGACGGACAAAAAGTTGTGGGGATTTATAATATAAATAATCAAAGCGAAGGTTTCTTTACAGATAAAAATTTACAATATGTTAAACTGCCCAAAACAATTGAGTACATAGGAAATAGAACTTTTGCATATAATTACGATATGCTATTATGTAATCTTAACGAATTAATAAATTTAAGACACATAGGAGTTTTAGCTTTTGCACACATAAAAGGTATAGATAATCCTACCAACCCTCATATAATAGATTTTAGTAATCTTGCTAAATTAGAAAAAATAGGAGATTTAGCTTTTTTGGCAATCTCTTTAGATAGCATTAATGAATTAGATTTTTCAAATTGTACAAATTTAAGGTCTATAGGTGTTGGCTCTTTTATATCAAAGCAAAATCATTTTGCTAAAATTAATTTTAGCAATTGTTCAAAATTATCATACATTCAGAGTATAAATTTTACATCTAATCTTCCAGGTCCTTGGCCAGGTCCAGCAGATACTACTGAGGCAATAACCACTGAAGTTATTTTTTCAAATTGTAAATCTTTAGTATATATCGCTCCGTGGGTTTTGGGAATTAGTAAGCAACAAATGGAAAGTTTAATACCTAAACTACCTACTCCTGAAATAGCAAATATAACCTTCGATAAATGGACTACATACACAGCATGTGTTATTAGTGGCAAAATTGATTTTGGGTTGTTGGCAACATTTAAAGAAAAGGTAATTTCTATAACAGAATTTGGTGAAATAAGTGGGCTTAAAAATTTAAAAAACACTCCCAAAACTTATGATGAGATGCTAACCGCCCTAAACCAACAAAAAAACACAAAAGACAGTGCTAAAGAAGTAAAATTTAGCATACAAAGCCATAGTGTCGGCGAAGTCTCCATCACTAACATCCATTGCAATTTATCCCACTGCACGTTAAGTTGGACAAGTGGCACAATAGCGAGCGGTGCCATGCAAGAGGTAACCGTAACCTACCCCGATACCACAACAAACTTCACCGCCACCGTAACCATCGAGGGCGAAAACCTAATGGGTAACACCACCGTATTCATCGACGACAAAGGTGGCGTGACAACCGATGATAATTTGCAGACCGCTATAGCTCCAAACCCAAACACTTTACAGGAAGATGAAATAAAACTCTACCCCAACCCAGCAACAAACTTGTTGAATATAGAGTTTTCAAAGAAACAGGTTGCTAACGAGGTAACTATAGTGAACCTGCAAGGCGAGACAGTTTACGAAAACTTTAACTTCGAGGGCTCGGCGCTAGATATTAGCGGGTTGCCGTTAGGGGTTTATGTTGTAAAGGTGAACGGAATGACGAAAATTTTTGTGAAAAATTAAAAATTACGAACAAATGGAACACAGAACACACGGATTGAACAGATTTACACGGATAAAAATCTGTGAAAAATCCGTGTAATCTGTGTCATCTGTGTTCCAATACCTTTTAACTTACATTGATATAAACGTAAAATAACTTATATTTGCACACTTAATCAATAAATTGAATATGACAAATCAAAAAAACTTCCCAAATCAACATGAATCTGACATAACTAAGGATTCTGAGTCAAGGAATTTGATTTTGCATAATGACGATGTAAACACGTTCGACCACGTAATTTCATCGTTAATTGCAGAGTGCAATCATGAAAGCCATCAAGCCGAACAGTGTGCATTAATAGCTCATACCAAAGGCAAATGCGATATTATGGATGGCACATACGCCGAACTAAACCCAGTTCGTATTTCATTGTTAAACAAAGGATTAAACGTTACTATAGACTAAATGACACCTGTTATCGCAGTTATATTATTGATCCTGACAGGATTTATCCTTCTCCTGCTAGAAATTATGGTTATACCAGGTACAACCATAGTGGGAATAATTGGATTTTTACTATTGGCAGCCGGAATTTGGGTTACGTTCGATCAATTCGGTGTCAATATGGGCTTGATTGCAATTGGCTCAACCTTAGCCGCTTCCGTATTGATATTTATGTTTATTTTCAAAAGCAACACATGGAAAAAACTGATGTTGAAAGAGAATATCGAATCGAAAGTTGAAGCGTTCGACAAATACGAACCAGAAATTGGAGAAGAGGGAGTTGCAATATCAAGATTAGCACCTATGGGTAAGATAGTTGTTAATGGACACGAATTTGAAGCAAAAGCTCAGAGTTCATTTATAGACGAAAAATCAGTTGTAGAAATTATTGGTGTTGAATCAAACAAAGTAATAGTTAAACTTAAATCATAAATAAAATGGATTTACATTATTTTTTGATCTTTGGAGCAATAGCCATAGTAGCGTTATGGCTTCTTTTTTACCTTATCCCCGTAGGATTGTGGTTTAGTGCTCTTGTTTCAGGCGTTAAAATACCACTATTGCAGTTAATATTGATGCGTTGGCGTAAAGTTCCGCCAGCAATAATTGTACGCGCAATGATTGAAGCCACAAAAGCAGGTATTCCAATTAACCGAAATGAATTGGAGGCACACTTTTTAGCAGGCGGACATGTTGAGAGAGTTGTACATGCTTTGGTATCTGCCAATAAAGCTAATATCGACCTAACATTTAAAGTAGCAACAGCTATTGACCTTGCCGGTCGCGATGTTTTCGAGGCTGTTCAAATGTCGGTTAATCCGAAAGTTATTAACACTCCTCCGGTTGCAGCAGTTGCAAAAGACGGTATTCAGCTTATCTGTAAAGCTCGTGTAACTGTCCGTGCAAATATCAAGCAGTTAGTTGGTGGAGCCGGAGAAGAAACTGTTTTAGCAAGAGTTGGCGAGGGTATCGTTAGTTCAATCGGTTCGGCTATATCTCACAAATCGGTTCTTGAAACGCCCGACAGCATCTCTCGCGTTGTGCTGCAAAAAGGGTTAGATGCAGGTACAGCATTTGAAATTTTATCAATTGATATTGCTGACATTGATGTTGGAAAAAATATCGGTGCAGCACTATTGATGGACCAAGCAGAAGCCGACAAAAATATCGCTCAAGCCAAGGCTGAAGAGAGACGTGCAATGGCAGTTGCTTTGGAACAAGAAAATGTTGCTCTGGCACAAGAGATGCGCGCTCGCGTTATTGAAGCAGAAGCCGAAGTCCCAAGAGCAATAGCTGACGCATTCCGAAGTGGAAATCTTGGTATAATGGATTATTACCGAATGAGAAATATTGAATCGGATACCCGAATGAGAGATAGTATCTCAAAAGACCCATCAGGATTATAGAGTTGAAAGTTTGTAAAGTTAAAAAAACGTACAACTAACAAACTAACAGTCAGAATATTGTAGAGACGTCACACCGTGGCGTCTCTCTTCTTAATTGACAGATAATGAAAAAAAAGAGCCTAGTTTATGAAAACGTTGAGATTGTTGATATTGCATCCGAAGGAGTTGCAATAGCCAAAGTTGATGGTATGGTCGTTTTCGTACCCTACGTTGCTCCCGGCGACGTTGTTGATATTAGAGTTTCGAGAAAGAAAAAATCGTATGCCAAAGGCGTTGCAATAAAATTTCATAAACAAAGCCCTTTTAGAACCGAGCCCTTTTGCGAACATTTTGGTCTGTGCGGAGGTTGCAAATGGCAACACTTAGACTACAATAAACAACTCTACTACAAAGCAAAACAAGTAACCGATAATCTTGAACGAATTGCTAAAGTGCCGTTCCCTACCCCACTCCCAATATTAAGGTCTGAAGAACTGAGACACTATCGCAATAAACTTGAATACACCTTTGCCGATAAACGTTGGTTTCTGCCTCACGAACCTTTTGAACACGGAGATAAACATATTGGAGCGTTGGGTTTTCATATACCCGGAAGATTCGATAAAGTTTTAGATATTAATAACTGCTATTTGCAGCCAGCTTTGTCAAATGAAATTAGGCTCGAGGTCAAAAAATACTGTGTAGAGAACAACTTGCCATTCAAAAACCTAAAAACGCACCAGGGATTTATGAAAAATCTGATTGTCCGCAACAGTAATACAGGCGAATGGATGGTAATAGTGGTATTCGGAACAAATGACGACATTGATTTACAAAAAGGGTTATTAGAACACATAAAAAACAAATTCCCCCAAATAACAAGTCTTTGGTCAATGATTAATACAAAATTGAACGATTCTGTTGCAGACTTAACACCCGAATTGTATTATGGCAAACCATATCTAACCGAAAAAATGCTCGGTTTGGAATTTCAGGTTGCGCCAAAAGCTTTCTTTCAAACAAACTCGCAACAAGCTGAAAATCTTTACAAATTGGCGTGTGATTTTTCACATCTAACAGGTTCGGAGATGGTATATGATTTGTACACAGGTATTGGAACAATAGCAAATTTATTAGCCAAGAATGCAAAATGGGTTGTTGGTGTTGAATATATTGACGAAGCCATCGATAACGCACGTACAAACTCGGAAATAAATGGAATTAAAAATACAACTTTCATAGCTGGCGATATGAGCAAAGTTCTTAGTCAAGCATTTTTTGGGAAGCACGGTCAACCCGACATTATTGTTACTGACCCTCCACGTGCGGGCATGAATCCCGATGTTATTCAAACCATATTGCAAGCTGGTCCAAAACGAATTGTTTACGTAAGTTGCAACCCCGCAACGCAAGCACGCGATATAGCAATGATGTCGCCAAATTATGAAATAAAAAAAGTTCAGCCTGTTGATATGTTTCCCCACACACACCACGTAGAAAATATCGCATTATTAGAAAAAGTTAATAGTTAAATCCATATCTACACATGATAAATGCAACACAAGCCATAGAAACACTTTTAAACACCAACGAAGCGTTCCTCCAGCTAAAAAATTCGGAGATTCAGAGTGTCAAAAAAAGTCACGAGATTATTACCTATGCACGCGGAGTCTCTATTTTCCTTGTAGGCGAAAAGCCTGATAGCTTACTATGTTTAATAGAGGGTAAAGTTAAAATATATCTAGAAGGTGTTGGTGGTCGCGAACAGATACTTAGAATGGCTCAACCCCGAGGTTTTATAGGATATCGGGCACTATTTGCCGAAGAGAACTACGCCGCCTCAGCGCGTGCCTTGGAAGATTGTGTTGTTGTATCAATTCCGCAACTTGTTTTGACCCAAATTATGGCAAGCAACTCAATGTTTACTCGCAAAATGATGATGCTTATGGCTAAAGAGTTAGGGTCTGCAAATCGCCGAACGGTTGCTTTAACTCAAAAGCACGTGCGCGCTCGCTTAGCCGATTCGCTTCTCTTTTTAAAAGAGACTTATGGTTGCGAAGACGATGGCAAAACAATTTACGCATATTTATCAAGACAAGACATTGCAGGGCTTTCTAATATGACCACATCCAACGCAATAAGAACTCTATCTAACTTTGCCAGCGAGGGAATTTTAGATGTTCGTGGTCGCCGAATAAAAATCCGTGATGTTAATAAGTTGAAAAAAATTAGTGATATGGGGTAAAGCAATTGGCAATTAGCAATGCTTGCACTGAGCGTAGTATTTCGACAGGCTCAATAACATCGAAGTGAACAATTAAACAATTGGAACACAGATAACACGGATTGAACGGATAATCACAGATTTAACGTAGGGCAACCCTTGTGGTTATACTCAAGTAGCGTAATTTTTTTTACCAGTTTAAATGTTACTTCTCGTAAGTTTTGTAACTTGCGAGAAGTTTTTTTTAAGAAAATCGCATAATGAGATTTAATTTAAAGGATTATCTTAAAATATCTGTTCTATATACTTTTGCGTCAGCGTTTCCCGCATTGTTGCAAATATTTGTTCTTCCTGTAATTGAAGGCGAGGGTAGGCTAAATGCCATCGACTTTTCGCAAATGGCTATTGCCGAATCAATTAGCACATTTGTTGGAACATTTATTCTCTTCTCAATGTCGGGAGCCATTTCTCGGTTTTACTACGATTACCTCGATAATCAAAAAGGTTTAAACAACCTGTTTTCCTCTGTTATTATAGGCATACTATTTAGAGGATTGATAATCATAGGAATAGCTGTTGCTTTTGGCGACTATCTGGCATCTTTTTTCAGTCAAGATAGCCTTAACGAATTCTCGTCATACGGCTACGGAGCAATTGTAATTGCTATAAATCGGGCGATAATTGTTGTTACGACTACACTTTATCGCAATCAAAAATTTGTTACACGTTTTGTGCTTATAAACATAGCATTAGCAATTACACGAACTGCAGGACAGTTGATTGGAATCTTCTGCTTTGATATGAGCTTTATTGGATACGTTAATGGTGCAGCTATCGGAGGAGGAATTATTACAGTTATTGTAATTCTTTTGGTGTTTAAAAAGTGTGGTGTCAAGTTTTCACGAGAGTTAATAGCGCCTTTGACAAAATTTGCATTTCCTTTGTTTGTTTTTGAGCTTGTTAAATGGGGCGTTCTGTTTGCCGACAGACTTTTCCTTGAAAGCTCACCCGAACAGTTAGGCATATACGATAACGCTCAACGTTTTGCTGCCGGTATTTACATAATCTTTCAAGGATTGTATGGCGCCGTGCAACCCGATTTTTTCTTATATCTGAAAAAAGGCGTAGAAAATACAATTGCTGACCTAAGACGATTATCGAACATATATTTGCTTCAAGCTCAACTGTCGGCTATTCTTCTGATAATTCCCGTAATAGCTTATATTTATCTATTCTTTGAAACCTCTTTAACTACATCGGGCACGCTGATTGCTATAATTTTCAGTCAATATATAATTACAGCGCTTAACACCCTCTTCTCAATGCCCATAATATTCTACAAGCGAACTGATATCTTTCTATATATCAACCTTTTAGTTTTAGCTACGAGTTTAACAATCAACTATTTCTTAATCCCCATACTTGGATATTACGGAGCTATAATCGCTTCGTATTGTGCAAACACTCTTCAACTTGCCCTGTTTATATATATCCAGAATAAAATTGTTAAAATCAAATGGAACTACCATAAAACATTAACAGTTCCTATGTCGATCGTGAGTTGCGCCATTATTGCCGAATTAATAAAAATTTACACAAATGCAAACTATGCTATTGTTGCAATAATGTTTGTTGCTGTATCACTGCTAATCCTAGGTTTTCTTTATAGAAATGAAATAAAAAATATTATCTTTAAGCTAAAAGATAAAGTAATTGTACAAAGTAATAGTTAACTTTGAGGGATAGATAAAAAACACCACAATAATTTAATAATTAGACAAATGAGACCAAAGATTTTAATTGCAAGTTTACTGTTTATACTCATTAATCAGTCATGCACCGACAACATAGGAATAGCAAGCGGTGGAGGACGTGAGGGCGAGGTAGTTGTTGTTCTTAACGAAGAGTTTCAAGAAGGTGAAGCTGGAAAAATTATTGATCAATATTTGAGGGGTCCATATCTGATTTTGCCACAATATGAGCCACTTTTTAAGCTTTATGTTATCTCTTGGTATTCATTTACCGAGACATTTAAAGCATATAGGAATATTGTAAAAGTTGATATCGGTACAAAATATCAAGAATCGAAAGCCTTGTTGCAACAGAATAAAAATCAGACAGTTATAACTTTAACAGCTCCAACTGTACACGATTTTGTTGAGCTTTTTGAAAAGCACGGCACGCAAATTGTCGATGCTTTATCGAAAAGCGAAAGAGAGTTTGCAAAAAGACAAATAAAAAAGGGCGCTGAAGATAATTTACGGAAATATCTAAAAAACAAACATCACGTTGATATGATTATCCCAAAAGGATACTCAATTAGAAAAGACACAACTGATTTTGTTTATCTTGCCTTAGAAACGAACGAATTAACGTTAGGAATAATGATATATTACTATCCTTATACTGATAAAAAAACTTTTACAATAGACAATTTGCTGAACAAGCGCGATTCTATATGTAAAGAACATATTAAAGGACCTCTTTATCCTGAAAAAATGTCTTATATGACAACATCACGCGATCCATTTACTCCGTTGCTTAAAGAGAGCATGATTGACAATATGTATGTTGCAGAAATTAGGGGTCTATGGAATGTTACCGATGATTTTATGGGTGGTCCATTTTTAAGTACATCACGGGTCGATGAGGAGAGAAACAGAGTCGTAACAGTCGAAGGATTTGTTTATTATCCCAGTGAAAATAAAAGAAAATTTATGCGCTGGTTCGAAGCAATTGCGGAAAGCGTTACTTTCCCTGAGAAAGAGAAGACTCAATAACAATTATTTGATTTTTAAACAAATAACATTAAAACAATGAGCCAAACAAACATAGCAATATTTGCAAGCGGTTCGGGTAGTAACACTGAAATTTTAGTTAACTACTTTCATTTTAATCCGCAAATAAACGTGTCGTGCATCATAACGAATAACCCCAACGCTCATGTTTTGGAACGTGCTAAAAGATTAAAGGTAAAAGCTTATGTCATAAAACCTTCGGAAATGACACCCAGCGGTAAAATACTCTCTATTTTCGTTGAGGAGGATATAAATTTTATTGTCCTAGCTGGATATATGAAGCTAATACCCGAATGGATCGTTAATAGATTTAAAAATAAAATTATAAATATTCATCCTGCACTGTTACCAAAATACGGGGGTAAAGGAATGTATGGGAATCGCATACATGAAGCTGTTATTGCTGCAGACGAAAAAGAATCTGGCATTACTATACACATAATAGACAAAGATTATGACAAAGGGAAAATCCTGTTCCAAGCTACCTGTCCCGTATCGCCAGACGATACTCCTGAAATATTAGCAACGAAAATCCATAGATTAGAACATCGACATTATCCTATTGAAATTGAAAAGTACATAGGACAATTGTAAATACCGATGCTACAGATACATAGTGCAAAAGAGCGATAGCGAAGTTTGGACTATAGTAGCTGTTCAATCGGTATAACGTAATTGCACATTGTTCACTTTGGCTTCGCTCAGTGCAAGCATTGCTAATTGCTAATTGATTAACGATGTCTCTATTTTTTGCGCGTTTTTGGCAACGGTATTGGTTCTAACTTACCTTGTTCAAGTTTCACAACAATCTCTTCAATCATACGATCTTGCCCCTTAGGATCGTAGTTGACTTTCAGGGTCTCTCCAAAAATTCTTGCAATCCCCTGCCAAAAAAATGCAGATACCGATCCACGCATCTCTTTTATTATATTGTATGATGTTTTTCCTGTTTCCCTATCAATAAGTTTAACAAGTATTCTGCCTTCACTAACTTTCATTTTTACTAATTCAGTTTTATATTCAGCCAACAAAGCCTTCTCATACTCCTTAATGTATCTTTTTCTTGCCCTTTCTAAATCCATTTTTGCAATAGTGTCGTTAATTTCATTTAGGACTTTTACTGCTAATCGGGCGTACGGATAAACTTTTCTAACTTTTTGAACAAGAGCGATATATTCTCTGGAGACACGGTCATTCCCTAAAGTTCTTGTAGGATAAACCACAACTGTTGGTAATGTAATAGTTGGCATAGTGTCTCCATCAATAATAACAGCTGGAAGTACCTTCTTATCAGGATACTTCTTAACTTGAGGCAGCTGTTGAGCCTGTACGGAAGTGATGCCTGTTATGAAGATCAGTACGACAATACTACAAAAAGCATTTGTCAACTCGGCTAACTCGTTGATTTGTCTTGCAAAAAACTTACATTTTGTATTTTTCTTGTCAGTTATCATTTTTGCATGATACTGAATTTATTTCACTTACGTAAACTTATATCGGGACAAGTTGAAGGTGTTTGAAAAAAATGTCAGTGAAATTATTACAAAGTTTATAACTTATAATTAATAATGCTATTTCACTGACATTTAAACTGTTTATTTCGACATCTCTGCGAAATATTTAAAGAAGTATGGTATCGTTTCAATTCCTTTGTAGAAATTAAACAACGGGTAGTTCTCATTTGGCGAGTGTATAGCATCAGACTCAAGTCCGAAACCTAAAAGTAGTGATTTTGTACCTAAAGCTTTTTCGAAGTGAGCTATAATAGGTATGCTTCCACCGCTACGAACAGGAACAGGACGCTTACCAAAAGTTTTCTCGCACGCTTTTTCTGCTGCTTTATATGCATCAATTGAAATGGGACATACATATGGGAATCCTCCGTGCATGCATTCCACTTCTACTTTAACGTATTTGGGCGCATTCTTCTCAAAATACTCTTTCAAAAGTTTTGATATTTTGTCAGGATCTTGATTTGGAACAAGACGCGACGAAAGCTTAGCGTACGCTACCGATGGTAATACTGTTTTACTACCCTCTCCGGTATATCCTCCCCATATTCCGCAAACATCAAATGTGGGTCTAATGCCTGTCCTTTCAATAGTTGTATAACCTTTTTCTCCATGAACTTCATTAATATCCAACGCTTTTTTATACTCGTCGAGATTGAAAGGAGCCTTGTTTAAAAGTTCTCTCTCATATTCTGATGCTTCAAGCACATCATCATAAAATCCAGGTACGGTTATTCTATTATATTCATCGTGTACGTCGGCAATCAATTTAGCAAGAATATTTATTGGATTTGCTACAGCGCCGCCAAATATTCCAGAATGGAGATCACGGTTTGGTCCTGTAACTTTAATTTGCCAATAAGCTAAACCACGTAGCCCTACAGTAATAGAAGGTATTTCCTGAGAAATCATACTGGTATCGCTTACCAATATAATATCGCTTTTAAGCATATCTTTGTGTTCTATGCACCATTTCGTTAGAGCAGGTGAACCTATCTCCTCCTCTCCCTCAATCATAAACTTAACGTTACAAGGCAGTTGATTGGTTTTGACCATAAATTCAAACGCTTTTGCATGCATAAAACTTTGACCTTTATCGTCATCGGCTCCACGAGCATATATTTTTCCGTCACGAATTTCGGGCTCAAATGGAGGAGAATCCCACAACTCTAACGGGTCAACAGGCATTACGTCCATATGACCGTAAACTAAAACTGTTGGGAGTTTTGGGTCTATTATCTTTTCGCCATACGTAATTGGATGACCTTCAGTTTTATACACTTCCGCTCTGTCGGCGCCTGCTGACAGTAACTGATTTTTCCACCACTCGGCTGCTTTATACATATCTGGCGAATGCTCAGCAATAGAGCTTATTGACGGAATCCGTATTAACTCAAACAATTCGTCTAAAAAACGTTGCTTGTTCTTTTCAATGTATTCGTTTAATCCTTTCATTTGTATATTTTAATTTAATTTAAATTTATGTTCTCTATAAAATTACTGATAAAGCTAAGGACTAATTCTTGATTTTACCGGCGGTTTAAAGTCACCAGAAAACATTACGCTTAGCTGCAACCCAAATATAGAAAAATGTTCGCTAATAGCCAAGTAAAGCCCCAATCCAACTCCAATATCGTATATTGGTTTCCAATGATAATGACCTTGCAAATACAATCCTGGTCCTAAGCGTCTATAATAAGCCGTATCTCCCACCAATTGCCGTCCTGTAACTAGTGATAAGCCCGCATATCCTCCAAAATTATGTTTTAAAATTGCGTATCTTGTCCCCATGCCCGCATGAAAATGATGAGAGCGCTGAAAAGAGCGATATAATTTGAGTTTCTTCCCTTCAAGAAAAAAGTAATCGGTTGAAACTAAGTATCCTGCATTAAAATGGAGGTATTCATATTTTGCTCGAAAATGAAGATCTGCTGAAAAGTTTTGCTCAGGCTTCATTGTGTTGAAATTCAACCCGTAGCCTGCATTTAAGGTTAAATATGGCGAGTATGGTCGGAAATAATCTTCATCATAGTAAAAATCTTTACGTGGATTAAACTCCTCTTGTTGTGCCACACTTTGCAATGAAGCAAAAAGAGCCGTTATGAAGCAGACTGTTTTGATTATTCGTGTCATAATAAGAAAGTTTTTACGTAATTTTATATTACTCCTTCTGTTTGCTATATGCTTCTGCAGCAATCTTCAACTCTTTGAACCACTCTTTGCCGTATGCCCTTGTTAATGGTTGCTCTAAAAACATAAATAACGATGTTCCAAGTTTTTCTCCTTTTTCACACGCTGACTTGCAAATACCGTTTTTCTCATAATTAACGGCTTCATACTCCTCATATTTTGTTATTCGCACGGGATACAAATGACAGCTTATCGGTTTTAAAAAGTCGATTTTATTTTCATGAAACGCTTTTTCAAATGCACACATTGTTATCCCATCTGAGTTTTTATATGTGTAAGCACATTCATCATCACCTATCAGAGGCGTGACACAGTCTCCGTCAGAATCAAATACATACCACCCTTGCGACTCTACGGCTTCAACCCCTTCAGGAGTCATATATTCACGAACTATGGGATACAACTGCTCTAATATATTTTGCTCTTCACTAGTTATAGGAGCCCCTGAATCTCCTATCACACAACAAACTCCTTTACAAGCATTTAAATCGCAAACAAAATTCTTCTCAATTAAATCTAAACTAACAAGAGTCTTTTGAATCTCTAACATAATTATCTCCTCGGTCATATTTAAACTAAAACTTCTCCTGTCATCACTTTCGGAATGGGTAAGTTCATTATTTTGCATATTGTTGGCGCCAAATCAGCTAAAATTCCATTTTTTACTAATTTGTATCTGTCTGATACTAAGATACATGGAACAGGGTTTAAAGAGTGGGCGGTATTGGGAGAACCATCGGAGTTTATTGCGTTGTCAGCATTTCCGTGGTCGGCTATAATCAAAACTTCAAAGCCTTTGTTGCGAGCCGCCTTTACAACATCGCCAATGCAGGTATCGACAGTCCTGACAGCTTTTTCTATAGCCTGATATACCCCCGTATGCCCCACCATATCGCCGTTTGCGAAGTTAAGACAAATAAAATCTAAGTCCTCTTTGTTGATCTCATCGATAACAGCATCACGCACTTCAAAAGCGCTCATTTCGGGCTTTAAATCGTATGTCGCGACCTTGGGAGAGTTGATAAGAACGCGCCTTTCACCCTCAAATACCTCTTCCCTGCCTCCGCTAAAGAAAAATGTAACATGTGCATATTTTTCAGTCTCGGCAATTCTAAGTTGTTTTAATCCTGCTTTAGAGACCACCTCGCCAAGGGTATCGTTTAAGTTCTCTTTATCGTAAACAACATGAATTTTTTTAAACGTATCATCGTAACGTGTCATTGTCAGATAGTACAAAGGCATTGTTTTCATTCCAAATTCGGGCATATCCTTTTGCGTTAAAACCACTGTCATTTCGCGCAAACGGTCGGTTCTAAAGTTGAAACAAAAAACCACGTCTCCCTCGGCAATAGTCGCTATTGGAGTACCATCAGGATTCGTTATAATGCTTGGCCTAATGAACTCGTCAGTAATATTCTGTGCGTAAGATTTTTCTATTGCCTCAACCGCCGACTTGAAAAACAATCCCTTACCATACACCATTCCATCATAAGCCTCTTTAATACGCTCCCAGCGTTTGTCGCGGTCCATTGCGTAATATCGCCCCATAACCGAGGCAATTTTGCCTGCCGACGTTTTCAAATGATTCTCTAACTGGCGGATAAATTCCAAACCGCTTCTCGGGTCGGTATCGCGTCCATCGGTAAATGCGTGTATATAAGCCTTTTCGATGCCGTAATCTTTAGCCATATCGCATAGCTTATATAGGTGTTTATCAAGTGAATGAACTCCGCCATCGCTAACCAATCCCAAAAAATGAATTGCCTTATTTTTAGATTTTGCATAACTATACGCTTGTTTCAAAACATCGTTGTCTGATATGGAGTTATCGGCAATGGCTTTGTTGATTTTAACCAAATCCTGATAAACAACTCTTCCCGCCCCTATGTTAAGGTGCCCTACTTCAGAGTTTCCCATTTGCCCATCGGGCAAGCCAACATATTCGCCAGATGTAAGCAGTTGTGAATGAGGATATTTACTAACAAGATAATCCAAATTTGGAGTTGGAGTACTTGCAATAACGTCCGATTTTGAACCGTCTCCGATTCCCCAGCCGTCAAGTATTGCTAAAAGTACTTTCTGTCTCATATAGTTTATTTAGATATGCGAAAAACTAATAATATTACAACTTTAGGTGGCAAAGGTACAAAAAATCCCTGTTTTTAACTTTGATTTTAGCTGCATGTTTTCAATGTCTGTCGCGCTTTGTTTTAGTCGGCTATAGACAGACTATATTAACGATTTAACACGCAAAAACGTATAAATATCAAAACATATTGACAGGTTAATAATAAATACGAATAAATACCAAAAAGATATATTATATTTGTAGTCGTACTGTTTTGAATTGATAATAAAAAGATGCACAGCCTTTTAACAAAATATTTGACAAGTTTATTACACAGGGAGACATGTGTAATTTTGCCCGATTTTGGTGGCTTTGTATCAAACTACACATCGGCAGAAATTGATTTACACACCGATTTTTTCACTCCCCCATCACTCACAATAGCCTTCAATCAGTCGCTAACACACAATGATGGTCTTTTAATACAAGAGATTGCAAAGCAAGATAACGTTACGTTAGAAGAGGCAGAAAACAGAACGCAAAAATTAATAAGTCTATTACGCAAAGATATTTACACTAATGGCAGGGCTGATCTCGACGGATTAGGATTGCTTTATTTAGATAAAGACTATAGCATAAAATTCAAAGTTGCACTAAAAGCTAATCTTTTGCCTCAATCGTACGGACTTAAAAGTTTCCGTTTCTCTTCGATAAAAAACAGAAGACAGTTACAATCCTTTGAAAATGAATATATGAAAGAGCCAGCAATAAAGAAAAGAACACTATTGATAACAACGGCAGCTGCGAGCGTTGTTATACTTTTGGGGCTAACTCTTTTCGTTAATCACAAAATGAATCAAGAGTCAACGGTAAAAGCTTCGTTAAGTAATGTTACAAGTTTAAATACAGACTCAGCGTTAGAAACCAAAACAGCAATTGAAGCTGAAATTGAGACTGTAACAACAAAAGAGACAAAGCCTATCATTGATGAAGCAAGTACAAAAAAGAGTCACGCACTTCACTACAATGAATCTCAAAGTCGCGATGAATATCATATAATAGCCGGAAGTTTTTCAAATATCCAAAGTGCAAAGAAATTTGGAAAAACTCTCGAAGAAGAAGGATACTCCCCTACTTACTTAACAGATGACGATAAAGTGAGGATCTCTATATACTCTTATGATGAGAAATATGAAGCCCTAAAACAGCTTGACTTTTTACGAGCAACCAAAGACAAAAGCGTTTGGATGCTTAAACGAGCAAAAGACAAATAAATAAATTTACACATCACTTTTACTTATGACAAAAACCAAAGTAGCCCTTATTTATGGTGGCTTTTCGCGTGAAAAAGAGATTTCTGAAAATAGCGCAAAATGTATAAAATCCACGTTAGACCCTGAAAAATACGAAGTTTACCCCATTTTAATTGATAAAAACGGATGGTTTTACAAATCAGAAACAGAAACTAACGCAATAAACAAAACCGACTTTAGTTTTACTGCAAACTCAAAAAAAGTTATTCCCGATATCGCTTATATAATTATCCACGGCACACCCGGCGAGAACGGAATTTTACAAAGTTATCTCGATTTACTGAATATCCCATACACAACTTGTAATGCGTTTACATCAGCATTGACATTTAATAAAGCTGCTACAAAATATTTCCTCTCGCAGCATAACATTAAAACAGCGCCCTCAATTTTGCTACGAAAAAACGATATTATTAGTACCAAAACGATAATAGAAGAACTTGGATTGCCCATGTTTGTCAAGCCCAATAATGGAGGAAGTAGCTTTGGAGCAACAAAAGTTAAAAAATCGGAGGAGCTTCTGTTAGCGATAGAAAACGCATTTAACGAAGACCACGAAGTTATTATTGAGACGTATATTCCTGCAACCGAGTTAACTTGCGGTGTAATGAAAGTGTGTGGAAAAGAGTTTCTTTTTTCTCCTACAGAAATCGTTCCCAAAAAAGAGATGAACAAAGAGTTTTTCGACTACGAAGCAAAATACAAAGGGTTGGCTGAGGAGATCACTCCTGCAAGAATTAGCAAAGAATTAACCGAAGAAATTCAATCGCTTAGCTCAAAAATTTACGATATTTTAGGCTGCAACGGCGTAGTTCGTATTGACTACTTATATAGCGAAAGCACTCTTTACTTTATGGAGATAAACACCGTACCCGGCATGAGCGAGCAAAGCATAATCCCACAACAGGCAAGCTATTATGGAATGAGTTTAAACAAACTTAACGATATGCTTATTGACGATGCGCTTAGTAAAAGGTAAAAGGTAAAAGGCGGTGCACTGAGCAAAGCGTTGCATTGAGTGCAGTCGAAATGTCGAAGTGTACAAGAAGAATTGTCCTACGGACAACCATGTTTTATCTTATTGATTACCAGTATTTTAAAATTACAATTGGTATAATTTTATGCTTGGGCTAAAGCCCAATTTTGTATGTTAACACACTCACCACGACTTGAAAGTCGTGGCAATTGATTAACAATCAGTCCATTTACCTCCATTTTTTAGGGCGACCACAAGGGTCACCCCTACGTTAAAGCTGTGATTATCCGTTTAATCTGTGTTATCTGTGTCCCAATTGTTAATTGTTAATTGCCGGGGTCAACATATTTTTTGTACAATAATTTCGCTTCTTCGTCCCCCATTTCGGCTGCCTTTTTTAAATCGGCTGCACCCTCGGTTTCGTTATCCATATTCATATAACAGACACCGCGAACCATGTAGGCTTCTCTGTGATTTGGATCAAGCTCAATTGCTTTATTAAGATCACGGATTGCTCTTTTCCACTTCTCCATATCCTTGTAATTTACACCGCGATTATAATAAGCGTTTGCGTAATCAGGCTCGCGCTTTACAGCTAAATTAAAATCTTTCTCTGCCGATGGGTAGTTACCAGCTAAGTTTTTGAAAAGACCACGCTGATAGTAAATTCGTTTATACGAAGGTCTTAGCCTTTCGGCTTTATCATAGGCATCGACAGCCATATCATACTCGCCAATTCTGCCAAGACTTGTCCCTAATGCCACAAATGCCTCAAAATCAGTGTTGTCAATATTAACAAGTTGTTGAAAAACATCAACAGCCTCTTCGTGACGATCCAAATTCTGTAGAGTTATCCCTTTATTGAATAAAAAAATCGTGTTTCCGGGAGCGATGTTGGCAGCTTTTCCGTAGAAATAGAGCGCCTTTTCATAATCATTCTGCTGCTCGAAAATTAAACCTCGCTCATTAAAATAGTTTGCATTTGCACCACTCAAATTAATATCTGTAATAAGTGATACTAAATTATCACCTTGGGCTACAACCGCATCGCCCTGTGCCACTACCTGAGCTGCAATAAATGCAAGGACAAACAAAAATGCTATTCGTTTCATACGTTTATAATTTTTTCGTTTAAGGTCATATAGAACTCACATACTTTATAATCATGCTTTTGGGTGTCACGTTTAGTTTGGCATGTTCGTTTCATATCCTTATATTTTTTTAGTTTAAGGTTGTAAAGACCCCTTTATATAGAAAACAATATTATATCATTAATGTTCACGGGAACAGACTACTAATTTACATATATTTGCCTAATTATCAAGACAAATTACCTTAAATTACCGTAAAAACAGAACTGTTGATTTAAGAGTTAAAATTGGTATAATAACTCTTTTACCACTATATTTGTGCCAAAATAGAAATGCTATGTCAACACAATCAAATGTTAAAGTTGTTACCACACATGTTCTTACAGCTATGAAGATGCGTGGTGAAAAAATATCTATGCTAACTGCATACGATTATTCAATGGCAAAAATCACTGATCTTGCCGGAATTGATGTTATTCTTGTTGGCGACTCGGCAAGCAACGTAATGGCAGGACACCAAACCACCTTACCTATTACATTAGATCAGATGATTTATCACGCACAATCGGTTGTCCGCGGTGTTGAAAGAGCTTTAGTAGTGGTGGATTTACCTTTTGGAACATATCAGGGAAACAGTAAAGAGGCATTAAATTCTGCTGTACGAATAATGAAAGAGACTGGCGCTCAAGCAATTAAAATAGAGGGAGGAAGCGAGATTTTAGAATCTGTTAACCGAATTTTATCCGCAGGTATTCCGGTAATGGGACATTTAGGGCTTACACCACAATCTATTCATAAATTTGGCACATACATAGTTAGAGCACGAGAAGACGATGAGGCAAAAAAACTACTTGAGGATGCGCTTTTATTAGAAGAAGCAGGGTGCTTTGGAATTGTATTGGAAAAAATTCCGGCGTTGTTAGCCAAACAAGTTGCTGAAAACGCAAAGATTCCAATAATTGGAATTGGCGCAGGAAAACACGTTGATGGACAAGTACTTGTAATCCACGATATGTTGGGAATTAATCAGGATTTTTCACCACGCTTTCTTAGAAGATACCACAACCTTTACGCAGAGATGATGGGTTCGGTAAAAGCGTATATCAAAGACGTTAAAAGCCAAGATTTTCCAAACGATAGCGAACAATATTAATGACAAGAGAGAAGCAGAGTCTGCAGATTTTATTCGAAGACAACCATCTTATAGCTGTTAATAAGCCTGTAGGCGTTCCTGTACAAGGCGATATAAGTGGCGACACTCCACTTATTGATTTTGTATCGGAGTATATTAAAGTTAAATACGAAAAACCTGGCAATGTCTATATAGGGTTGGTTCACAGAGTTGACAGACCCGTTAGCGGCATAGTGCTTTTTGCAAAGACATCGAAGGCTTTGGCACGAATGAACGAGGTTTTTCAATCACGTCAAGTTAAGAAAACCTATCTTGCAATTGTTGCCGAAGCTCCCGAAAAAATTAAAGGCACGTTGGAGCACTATCTTGTTAAAGATGCAGAGAAAAACAAATCATTTGCCTACAGCAAATCGGGTAAAGGTGCGAAAAAAGCAGCGCTATCGTACGAACTTATAGGACGTTCACAAAACTACTCTTTACTGAGAATCGACCTTGAAACGGGCAGACACCACCAAATACGATGTCAGTTAGCTAAAATTGGCTCGCCTATCAGAGGAGACCTAAAATATGGCTCGCCACGCTCAAACCCAAACGGTGGTATAAGTTTACATGCCTATAAACTTGAATTTGAGCACCCTGTAAAAAAATCTACTGTTGTAATAAAGGCTCCGCTCCCAACCGATGATATGCTTTGGAGAGAATTTAAACATTTAGCTGAAAGCAATTAGCAATCCTGAAGTTCCTACGTCTGGAACTGGAAATAGAACGTAAAAAAACACAAGTTCAATCAGAATTGGTATAATACCAATTGTTACAGACACATAGTCTAAACAAACGATAGCGAAGTTTAGACTATAGTAGCTGTCCAATCGGTATTATGCCCTATAGATGTATGGTATGCGTAGCGCACCAAAAAAAGGGAGACTATAAAAATCTCCCTTTTATAATTAATTAAAAGTCTATACCAAATTAGTGTTTGATTAAACGTTGTGTTGTTGAATTTCCGTTGTTATCAAACAATGTAACCATATAAACTCCTGTAGCGTAGTTTGCAACAGAGATAGCTTGTAATTGTGTTGGATTTTCAATTGTTTGAATTACTTGTCCAACAATATTGCTAATAACTATTCTTGAAAGATCTACAGGGCTTTCAATAGTAATAGTGTTATTTGAAGGAACCGGGTATAATTTAACATCACTCAACATGTTTTGCTCTTCAATGCCGATAATGAATTCTCCAACATTGAATGTAATTGTTGTTTCATACAGTCCTGAACCTAAGACGGTTACAGCGGATTCCTTTCTTATTGGGTTGCCTTCATTGTCAACAGCGATTGCACCGCCTTGTGTTATTAAGGTTGCGTATGTTGTATATGAACCAGAATTTAAGTTATCAAGAGTAGCAGCTCCTTCGGAGTTTGTGGTTAATTCGACAAGCTCAAGTCCTGTAAGTTCGCCTCCTTCGTCAATAACAGGAACTTGAATGTGAACAGGGCTACCACATAACGGTCTTGTCTCTTCTGTTCCTATCTTTTTTTGAAGTACAGTAACTTTTACTTCACCCTTAGGTGACTCTCCATACATATCAATTATTACTTCCATTGAAATGTTTGAATACGTTGTCACTCCGCTAAGATCGTTTCCCATGTGAAGAAAATTGCTATACCATGAGGGTTGTGTTACTTTGTCAGCGCCGATATAGAAAGACTGATTACCAGTGGTAAAACTAATTAATACAAGATATTCTTGACCATCTACTTCAGGCGTAATATTCTCAGAAGCTCCGTCTAAAATAAACGGCAGGTGTACCCATGCGTTAGCCATGCTTGAATCAATCGGAATAGCGTTACTTCCTATAATTGGTGCACTCATATTAAAATCCCCAGTTGTAGGATCTGCTTCAAATACCTGAGCAGTTAGGTAAGCAGGCATTCCTGACCTCCACAAATCGAAGTTTCTGGAAGTGCCAGAAATGTATATGTTAGTGCCTTTTAATACGTAAGGTTTGGGTATATCTGTGCCGGGGATATTTCCTGTTGGAGGGTCTAAGAAAAAAATAATGCCAACTCCATCGCCATCCACTGCACCTACCCAAGTGAATGGACTTTCTACATCGGTGTAGGCTGTCAAAGGATTTGCATATCCAAAAATATTTTCTGTAATATTAAAATTGTAGCGATATACGTTATCATCAGGCATTCCATCTTCTTGCAAACCTGAGGCTACTCCTGCATAATAGTATGAGCCAATACTTTCTAATGTTTTGGGAATTTGGAAGTTGTGGGTTGCTACAAAAGTGGTGTCTGATTTTCCTGGAATAATACCACTTACAACTGCCGATGTTTGTTGGTTGAGAACTGTTTCGTCGTCTTTTAAAATATTTGTAGTTATCATGACATCATTAAATGTTTCCGCTCCATAGTTGGTAACAATTGCTCTCGAAGTTGTAATTTTTTGGAATGCGTAGTAGGCATTGTAAAATGGTGTACCAATAAATGCTTTCTCGTAATAACTGAGATTATAATGCCCTATCTTTTGTGAGTTATAGTCAACCCAATAATTCTTTAAATTAATGTCGTATGAAGCTGGTTCATATACCATAATATCGTCAATTAACCAAAAATATGCTTCCAACCCTTTAGTATAAAATCTTATGTAAATAGTTGATTGATAGGCTGCAATATCGCTAATTGATGCTATATATAGACTCGGATTTGCAGTAACTTTACCAACAGAAGCCATATGTACATCATATTGAATCCAGTTAACGTTATCTATACTAACAAGCATTTTTGGCCCATTTGTAGCGCTGTATTGATAACAACAGTAACGGTGGTACTGTTCGAAACGAATATTAACAGCGGGGTTTTCTGTAGCCTCAATTATTGGCAATTGAACATATGAATTTATAGGAAAACTTGTTCCTGCACCTTCGGAAGTACTGTTATAGAAATCAAGCTCTATCATCATAAATCCCCTTTCGCCACCTTCCTCAGTGTCGCTGGTTGATCTAATTCTATGTGCATCGTTTGGAATAGTCCACCATTGAGGTATAGAAGTGTTTTTCACAGAAACGTATGGGCCACGTGGTCCGTGATTTGCCCATCGCCAAAACCAGTTGTTTCCATCTATATCCATTACACTCCACCCTGCAGGCATATTTTCAGGACTGGATGTGTGCCATTCAGTAGAATCAAAGTACTCTTCAAAAATAATATCACCAGGCGCTCTATTTGTTCTGGTGGTAGTTTTTTGTTCGTCGTTTTGCAACGCGTCCATCATTTTAAACTTACGAAGCTTAGGTTCGGCATCTCTTTGTGCAAAGAGCAATGAGCCTACTACTAACATCCCAATAAATAGTGTAATTTTTTTCATAATCGATAATAGTTTTAATTAATAAGCTAAATGCAAATATATCATTTTATTAAAAAACAAATGTACATTATTTAATTATTTTATATATACAGGCTCAGCGACTAAAAAAGGGAGACTATAAAAATCTCCCTTTTATAATTAATTAAAAGTTAATACCAAATTAGTGTTTGATTAAACGTTGTGTTGTTGAATTTCCGTTGTTATCAAACAATGTAACCATATAAACTCCTGTAGCGTAGTTTGCAACAGAGATAGTTTGTAATTGTGTTGGATTTTCAATTGTTTGAATTACTTGTCCAACAATATTGCTAACAACTATTCTTGAAAGATCTACAGGGCTTTCAATAGTAACAGTGTTATTTGAAGGAACTGGGTATAATTTAACATCACGTAGCAAGTCTTGCTCATAAATACTGCTCGTATTTTCGAAAATTATTGTCACTTCATATTGTCCTGAACCTTGAACAGTTACTCCAGTTCTCTTTCTTAACGGATTGCCATTTTCGTCAACAGCAATTGCTTCACCGTTCTGTTCAAAGGATCCTAAGACAGCATATGAACCACTTCTCAAGTTGTCAAATGTAACAATTCCATTAGCGTCAGTATTTTGTATAATGGGCTCAATTCCTGTAAATTCGCCACCTTCGTCAATAACAGGAACTCTAATTTCTACGGGACTTTCAGTCAATGGTAATATCTCTCCCGTTACTTTTATCTCTTGCAGTACAGTAACTTTTACTTCACCCCTAGGATTTTGACCATATTTGTCAGCTATCAATTCTATTGCAATATTTGACATCGATCCTGTCCAGCCAAGGTCAGTACCTCCACCAAGGTTAAGTAAATTGGAGTTAAATGAAGGTTGTGTCATTTTATCTGCGCCAACAAAGAATCTTAGATTACCAGTGGTAAAACGAATCATAGCAATATACTCTTGACCCTCTGCGATTGGTGTAACATTTTCTGAAGAACCGTCAAGTATAAATGGTAAGAATACCCATGAGTTTACCATAGTTGAATCGATTGGAATTGATTCACTTTCAATAACTGGTTGGGTGAAATCAAAATTCCCTGTTGTAGTATCAGACTCATAAACCACTGCTTTTAAATATGCTACGTTTCCTGCTTCCCAGATATCCCAGTTATATCCATCGTTATTAATATGTGTGTTAATACCTCTGAGTACGTAAGGAGCAGGTATATCTGTACCCGGAATGTTTTCTGTTGGAGGATCTAAGTGAATGATAACTCCAATACCATCACCGTCAATACCAGATGTATAACTAAATGGGCTTTGGCGATCTGAATCTGCAGTTAACGGATTTGCATAACCAAAAACGTTTTCAGTGATGTGGAAATCGTAACGATATCCGTTATTATCAGGCACTAGATCTTCTTGTGTACCAGAAACAAGGCCTTCGTAGTAGTATGAACCAACACTTTCAGCAGTTTTTGGCATTTGGAAATTATGAGTTGCTACAAAAGATGTGTCGTATTGTCCTGGTGTAATAGAAGCTACAGCTGCTGATGTTTTTTCGTCAACTACTGTTCCGTCTTCTTTTACAACTTTTGTAGTAATTTTAGCATTGGGGAATGATAGTCCACCAAAGTTACTAGCTATTGCCCTTGAAGTTGTAATTTTTTGGAATGCATAGTATGCATTGTAAAACGGTGTGCCTGTAAATCTTTTTTGGTAGCTGGATGTGAAATCACCACTTGTAAAATAATTTCCCCATTTTTCATCGCGATAATCAACCCAGTAGCCCATCACTCTGGCATCGTATGGTTCTGGTTCGTACATTACAACATCGTCAAATTCCCAAAAATATGCTGCTTCTCCTTTAATATGTATTCGAACGTAAACGGTTGATTGGTTGGCTGCAACATTGCTAATTGCCATTTCATACACACTTGGATTTGAAGGTGTGGCATTAACAGCAGCCTGATCAACGTCATAACGAACCCAGTTGGCATTATCATTGCTTATATACATTTTTGGTCCTACATCAGGACTGTAGCTACTACAACAGAAACGATGGAACTGCTCAAAACGAATATTTACAGCTGAATTATCTGTAGCCTCAATAGTTGGAAATTGAATGTAACTATCATGTCCTATTGGAGCTGAGGGCCAACCACCTTCAGAAGTAGTGTTGAAGAAAGCAAGCTCAAACGTCATAAAGCCTCTATCTCCCTCTTTGTCACTGGTTGACCGAATTCTCGAAGATTCTCTGGGAACAGTCCACCATTGAGGAGAGCCATCATTGATAGAAGTATAAGCACCGCGTGGTCCTAAGGTTGACCAACGCCAGAAGAAGTTGTTTCCTGTTGCGTCAAATACACTCCATCCAGCTGGCATGTTTGCAGGAACAGCAACGCCATTATCGCTGGCTGTGTGCCATTCTGTTGAGTCAAAATACTCTGCAAAAATAATATCACCAGGCGCTCTATATGTTCTGGTGGTAGTTGTCTGTTTGTCGTTTTGCGACACGTCATCCATTTTTGACATACGATGTTGTAGATTGGTAAGTCCTTGTGCAAAGACCATAGAGCCTACTACTAACATTCCAATAATTAGTGTAAATTTTTTCATAATTGATAATTGTTTTAATTAAACTAAGCTAATTGCAAATATATATTAATTTTTTTAATAAACCACGTATTGTGTGATGTTTTTTTAGATAATTAGACAAATCACTCTATTTTCCTGATTTTTTATTGTTTTGCCTTGGCATTAGGCAATCATTAATTGAGTTAAAAGATAAAAGATAAAAATCGAAAGTTGAAAGAAATTAACAATTTATACTTTTAACTTTCTGTGTGTCAATTGAAATTGCATTATAGTAGCTATCTCTTTCAATAGGTGTTTTTCCCTCTGCTTGTATCGCCAGGCATAACTCTTGTGTGGAGATTCCATCTTTACCGATATTTCCGGTTGTAGAGTAAATTTCGGTTGATTGGGATATTGTACCATCTAAGTCGTCAGCTCCAAATGATGTCATAAGAAGGGCTTTTTGTAATCCTAACATGGGCCAATATGCTTTTATGTGTGGTATGTTGTCGAGAAAAATCCGTGAGATGGCATATGTCCGTAGGTCATCAATAATTGAAACTTCGTTTGTTAAACCCAATTGGTTTTCTGATAAACGGTATTTTAGCGGGATAAAAGCATTAAAACCTTTTGTTTTGTCTTGCAGGTTACGAATGGCTTCAAGATGTTTTATGCGGTGTAGAGTGTTTTCAATGTGTCCGTAAAGCATTGTGGCATTTGTGATAATTCCAAGCGTGTGTGCCACTTCGTGTATTTTTAACCAATCTTCTCCTGAAAGTTTATCTGGGCAGATTTTGTTTCTAATTTCGGGGTCAAAAATTTCTGCTCCGCCACCGGGCATAGATTGCAAACCGCTATTTACAATTGCTTGCAAAACTTCCGTATAAGTTTTTCCTGATAATTCGGACAAGTATTTGATCTCCTCGGCAGTCAGCCCTTTGCGGTGTATTTTGGGAAATTGTTTGCGAATGGAGGAGAAAAGGGTTGTGTAAAAATCTAAATTATAATCTGGGTGTAGCCCTCCAACAATATGAACTTCAGAGATATCACCGGCTACCTTAATTCTGTCTATTATTTGTTCGTGAGAGAGTTTATATGTGTCACTGTCGCCTTCTGCACGGCGATAGGAGCAGAACTTACATCTGTTTTGGCATATATTTGTTGGCTCGATATGTATGTTTTTAATGTAATATATGTTGTCACCGTTGAATTTGCGCCTTCTTATATCTGCCATAACAGCA
>Ga0208694_1000860_pt1 | contig 41812 bp, 38 predicted proteins | sample AD_UKC078_MetaG_FD_184442 | JGI IMG/M metagenome (GOLD analysis project Ga0208694, IMG submission 184442) | Active sludge microbial communities of municipal wastewater-treating anaerobic digesters from USA - AD_UKC078_MetaG (SPAdes) (version 2) | ecosystem: Engineered > Bioreactor > Anaerobic >...
ATAGAAGAACCGCGCAGACAAGGATATCATAACGCACTGACGAATAGACAACGCAAAACAAATAGACAAACAAAGAAACTTTACAAATTCTGTTTAATCTTAACACAGTTAACTACGCCGTCTTCTCCGAACATACGGATGAAATCATCTATTCGGATGCTTCCGCAGAGCATTTCAACCTGCGCTGCATCATCTTTAAATTCATAATTGAGAACGGCTTCTTTTACTGAAATTTCGCGGACTTTGCCTTTGGATTCTTTCATGTAAACAGAATCAGATTCCAAATACATTTTCATCTTTTCATTATCTGCACCTTTAATTACATAAACCGAAGAAGCACCTATTCTCATGAGATTTGCTTTAGCAGTCTTATCGATTGACAAAAGCGTTAATCCAACCGGAAGCGATGCATTGATTTCATTTTTCATTTCATCACAATCGAAAGAAGTATAAACTTCAGCATCTATCAGTTCGCATTCACTTTCAATACCGAGCGGAATCGGAAAGGACGCAGAGATCTTTTCGTGTTTATTAAATCCCTGAGTGTAAGAAACAGGAAACGATGCCGATGTAAACGCGCGGCGTATATGATCGAGCATATCGTTATGCGAAAAATATTTCGCAGTATCCCTCTTCTGAAATGTAAGTCTGAAATTGCCTTCTGAATTATATCTGACTTTGAATCTCTCGAATGATTCACGAAGTTTTTCCCTGTCTATAGAAAGTTCACGTTTTCTGACTGATAACCTTTCATTGCTCATCAGATTTTCTTTTTTATAAGAAATGATTTTGCGGTTTGAAGCCTGAACGAATTCCCACGGAATAACTTCTCTTTCTTTGAGATATGATTCGAGATTATATTCTTTTATTATATCTTCCCAGATATCTTTTCGAATAAATTCATCCCACGAATCCATATAAGCTCCGCGCTTGTATGCTTCATGAAGTGCCGGCCCGAGAGAAGCATCTCCTCTGGATATTACCGCTTCAAGACGTGAAACAAATATGTCGTGATTCTTGATCGAAATATTTTTAGGAAGTGCGCGTTTAATCTTCAAAACCGTTTCAAGAAGATATTCGCTTGAAGCGAACTCGTCGCATTCAAACGGAGTGTGCGGTTTCGGAACAAAAGGCGAGACGGTTACGTTTATCTTCTTACGTCTTCCGCCGATTTCATTAATTTTGGTCAGCGCCTGAATTATGCTTTCAGCCTCATCGTGTTCCTTGTATCCCGGAAGACCAATCATAAAATAAAGTTTAATTAGATTCCATCCGTTCCTGAAAACCTCGCCTATGATCTCATAGAGATCATCCATCGAAAGTTTTTTGTGAATTTTTCTTCTAAGATAATCGTCGGCGGTTTCAACTGCAAAAGTTATCGACGACTGTCTCACGTCCGAAACGGCTTTTATAAGCGGAAGATTAGTCTTGTCAACCTTCATCGAAGGAAGTGATACCGAATATGCATTTTCATTTATATACGGCATAATTGTGTTTATAAGCGAATCTATCCGCGTATAATCGCTCACAGAAAGAGCCGACAGCGTCACCTCATTAAGCCCTGTATTCTTTATTTGATTTTTTATGTTCTGAAATATTACTTCTTCACTGTATTCCCTGTAAGGCATGGTGCAAAAACCCGCGTGGCAGAAACAGCACATGTTTCTGCAACCCCTCGCGATTTCTGTAACGCTTTTTTCCTGACTGATAGCAATCAACGGAACAAGACTTTTTTTCGGATACTGTAAATCTCCCCTGAAAAATGCCTTGCGCACAGGTCTTGCGTCATAACTTTTAATTCCGCCTGATAATTCTTTTATCTTTGAATTTGCCGGAACGAAAAGATTGTCGAATTTTTCGAGAGACGCGATTATTTCTTTTTTTGAAATTCCTTTCTTTTTTAATACGAATATATGCTGAACTATTTCAGTTAAATTATCTTCGGCTTCTCCTGCAAAAAATATATCAGCTGCAAAAGACAGCGGCAGCGGATTTGAAGAACATTCTCCGCCGATAATTACAATCGGGTCATTTTCACTTCTTTCATTTCTGTCTACGGGAATTCCCGAAAGACTTAATATGTGAAAAATATTCGTAGCAAGAAGTTCATGCGAATAATTGAATCCTATCATGTCGCATTCTTTCAGCGGCGTTCTGCTTTCAAGCGTAAAAAGCGGAATGGAATTATTTTTGAGTTCGGTTTCAAAATCAAGCGCCGGAACAAAAACTCTCTCACATGCGACATCTTCTATCTCATTGAGCATTTCATAAATAATCTTAATTCCGTTGTTTGCCATCCCGACTTCGTATCTGTCGGGATAGGACATTACAAAACGAAACTTCGCGTCTTTCTTCAAAAACTGGTTGCGTTCTCCGCCCGAATATCTTCCCGGTTTTTCAACCGAAAGAAGTATTTTTTCAATGATACTGTTATTGTTTTTCAATTATTGCTCTCGCTATATTCATAAATTCTTCTGGTGAAATTTCTTCGGCTCTTTTATTCGGATCTATTCCTGACTTTTCAAGAGCGCTCATCACCCTGCTTTTTTCAATACTCATGTGCGGAGAATCGGTAAGCGATTTCAATATGCGCTTTCTTCTTCCCCAGAAAGCAGATTTAACCGCTGAACGGAACATCTCTCTTTCTTCTTTTGTATAATCCGCGTTCTTTCTGATAAGTTTTAAAACTGCTGATTTTACATCTGGCTCCGGATAAAAATTATCCGCCGCGACACTCATTACATTCTCCGCAGTATACAAAAGAGATACCGATGCTGTAAGTGCACCATACGAATCATCACCGGCATGAGACAATATACGTTCAGCCATTTCCTTCTGAAGCATTATGACAATTATTTCCGGTTGATAATCCTCGATAATTTTAAACAAAATCTCGCTCGCGCAATAGTAAGGAAGGTTTGATACTGCTTTATCATATTTAGCACTGCTTTCATATTTTAGAAAATCAGAGTGCACAAGCTTAATCGAACTTGATGAATATTTCTCTGATAAAAATGAAAAAAGTCCCTTATCGAGTTCGACAAGAGTAAGGTCATTTGTTAATTTTGCAAGTTCATCGCTGAGGGCTCCAAGCCCGGGACCGATTTCAATGACTGATTCGTTATCTTTAATATCAGCCGCAGCCGCGATCTGTGAAGTTATCGCGCTGTTCCACAAAAAATTCTGACCGAGTTTTTTCAGCGGCGAAAGTGATCTCGAATTTAATAATCCTATTACGTCTTTACGGTTCATGGATACATACTTTTTTTTAAGCATCATTTGTCAACTCAATACAATCGGTGTATTTAAAAGAAAAAAGCTTGTATTCCTGCATATTTTGGCTATAATCATTTTATAAAATAGGGAACAGACAGAGAGGCGTATATGACCGAAAAAAGAGAGCATGCCAGACAGAGAAAAACCATCCGCGCTGAAGTTCATACTTCTGACGGAATGACATTCAGCTCCACTCTTGACATGAGCGCACGCGGAGTATTTATTACTACGCCGGAACCGATTGAACAGGGTAAAGAAGTGACTCTCACAATAGCATTGACTCCAAGCGATCACATATCGGTTGCAGGAATTGTAAGATGGATACGTGAAGAAAACGAGGATATGCGTGCCGGAATGGGCATTGAATTTATAGACATATCAGAAGTCACTCTGAATGTTCTTAGAAACATTGCTGAGATGTAATCAGCTTATTTCTTCCGAATGTATTTCACATACACCAATAAGCTTTGCCGACGCTTTTATTCCGAAATAGCGCCGGCACTGAGCCACTTCATCTTCATATTGAAGAGTAGCCGTTTTGATTGCATTTTTTGTTCTCGAAATAGCACTTCTCATATCCTTTCCCATCAGGTTCATATTCATTTCCTGCCTTGAAAGTTTTTCTTTAAGTTCGCGTATTTCTTTATCAAAAGATTCTTTTATTTTATCAAGTTCGGGATCAACTGACAAGTCGAGGTTTTCTTTCATATCCCAAATCTTATCTTCGGATATGGATTTTAATTTATTTTTTGCCGTTGCATAATAATCAGAGAGTTTGCTGTAATATGAAAAAGGCAGATCAGAATCTCTTCCGAGACCATGAAGAATATCTTTCTCGATCAGATCAACATCAAGCGGCGAAAGCACACTTCCGTCTTCAATAAAAATAACAGAAAGTTCTTTCTTTTCACTTACAGAACGGAATGATACAACAAAGAAAAAAGCGATTCCTTTAAACTTTTTAAACGATTTCAGATAACGGTTTCCTAGCGGAACCGAAAAAGACTCATCAAAACATTTTTTTATTGAAGAATCAATAATAGGATGACCGAACGCGAAAAAATGAAGTTTTGAATCAAGAAGTGCTTTTTCACTGTCAAAAGTTCCCCTGATATCATTGCCTTCGAATCTAGAATTATAAATATCTCCTGACGACTTTTTCAAAATTGAATTATCACATAAAGACGAAAATCGCAGCATGAATGATTCAAGCTGGCGGTTTGAAAACGCACGTTCTTTCTGCGTAACCTTATAGTATTCGTCATAGTTAAAATCAAGCCTGTGCGCAACCGTTAGATTTGAAAGCTTCTCATAGCTTTTTTTAGCACGCTCGACAGATTCATCAATCTGTTTAATCATTTCGCGTTTTTTACGTTTAGCGACGAATTTCATAAACAATGAAGCAAGATTAAGTTCGTCTTCAATCTGACCAAGCATTATATCCGGCGTGCCTATTGATTCTTCAAATAAAGAAAGCTTATGAGTCAGAACTTCAAGAACTCTTTCTGCAACGGTATTTTTTGTAGAAAAATTATAAATAAATACATCATACTTCTGACCGAATCTGTGAATTCGTCCAATGCGCTGTTCAATTTTCAAAGGCGACCACGGCAGATCGTAATTAAACAGAATGCTGCAGAACTGCATGTTTCTGCCCTCGCCTCCGGCTTCCGTGCAGATAAGAATTTCAGTATCCTTTTTAAAATTATCTATCGCAGCTTCTTTCTCGTCCTTGTTCATCGACCCGTGAAATACTTCGACTGAATATTCACCGAGTAATGACTTGAGATAATCCTGTGTTGTTTTAAATTGCGTAAAAATTAAAAATTTCGTATAACCGTCTTTTTTAAGAGAGCGGATCATTTCCAGAAGTTTTTCGCCCTTCTTGTTACGCTTAATCTTTTCCGCAAGTTCGATAATGTGATTCAGAGTAACTATTTCGCTCATTATATCACGTGCAGTACGTTTCTCATCAGAATCTTCGCTGAGTTCTTCATCACAGTCGTCCATATCTTTGAGAAGTTCATCGAAAAATATCTGATCTGCCTCATCAGTCTTATTGACTAAATTCTGAAGATGATTGCGTCTGTTCACAAGAGCTTTATATAGAGCGTACGATGAAGAATCCAGAAGCTTCTGAAAAACAGTCATAATAAATCCAACTGCCCTGTTTTCACTCTGCATTGCTTTATTGAATTCTTCAGCAACATATTTTGTCGTTGCATCGTATAGATCTCTTTCTTCAGGATAAAGATCAAATTTAATAGTCCGGGCATGGCGTACTGTAAAACCGCCGATTTCCTTCTTTGTTCTGCGTATCATTATCGAAGAAAGCTTTTCTTTGAGTTTCGACAAATCGCTTTCAGGCATGCAGAATTCATTATAATAGCTCTGAAACGGCCCGAGAAGATTTTTGTCTACAAGGCGTATCAGATAATAAAGTTCTTCAAGCTTTCCCCGAAACGGGGTTGCAGTAAGAAGTATCATCGATTTTGTGCGTTCAGAAATAATTTCAGCAGCATTATATGCAAGTGTTGTCGTAACGGAATCACGCCTCAAGCGGTGTGCTTCATCAAAAATTACAGCGTCCCATTTCACATTTTTCAGGTCTTCAAGAAAGGCAGCGTTTTTTATAAAATCAACAGAGCAGATTCCTTTTCCTATTTTTTCCCAGACATTGGAAGTTGTTTTTCTGAATTTCTCAAGATACTTGCGGTCAATGAGTTCAAAACGTTCACCGAATTTTTCTTCCATCTCATTCTGCCACTGAATCAAAAGAGACGCAGGAGCGATTATCAGAATACGTGAAATATCATTGCGGTAAATCATTTCTTTGATTACCAGACCGGCCTCAACCGTTTTACCGAGACCGACCTCATCAGCTATCATAAAACGCTGATGCAGCGAATTGACGATTATATAAGTGCTTTCAACCTGATGGGCGAGAATTCTTGTACGTGAATTCGACAAAGAAAGTATTTTATTATATGAGTAGGCGAACTCTAGCAGATATGCTTCCATTTTAAGAGAAAATTTCGGATCGGGAGAAAACCTGTTTCCGCTTATGCTGTCTATTATACCGGAATCATCAATCTCGAATGTCTCCCTTTCCTGGGGAGAATAATCAAAAATTGATTCCGGATTTCTTTCCGATGAATCAAATGGTGTCATTTAGAAATGAGTCCGGTTAGTGAAATAAATAATTCAGACATTAAATAATTATCAACAAAACTAATTGCCATATGACTCCGCAAATATTTTACAGGGATATCTTATTCCTTAAAAATACCGGTGAAGCGCAAGAACTTTTTGAAAGAAAATTCAGAATGAAAAAGCAATTCTTATGCTTGACAACAAAAGCAGATTTTATCGAATGAAGATTTGAGGACATTCCCATGCTGAATTATGAAATAACCGATGCCACAAAACAGCTTACTATCGCAAGATCCCTTAGCGGGTATTCTGCACCGTTCAAGCTGATAGGCGGCTACCGTCTAATCGATAATGGAGTTGAACCTGAAGCGACCATTCAGATAGAAGCTCTCGGCAAAACGATTCATGAAGCAAGCAATGGAAACGGTCCGGTTGATGCGCTTGCAAATGTTTTAAAAAAGGGTCTGACACCTCTATTTCCATGTCTTGAAAATATAACTCTTGTAGACTACAGCGCAAAAATACTCGACTCTTCTTCAGGAACAGGCACAACTGTTCTCGTTGAAATTACATTTACCGATAAAACGAAAGTATGGAAAGTTTACGCATCATCAGCCAATATTAATGCCGCATCTTTTCAGGTGATTGTTGACGGTTTTGAATACGCGATTTTAAATTCTGTCAGATAATCTCAATCACTGAAATAAGAATATCATCTTCATATTCAGCATTGCCTCTAAATTTATCAAGACCGGCAAAAATGTTCTGCAAATTCAACTCACAGTCTTCATGATATGCTTCTTTGATAATTTCTGCGGCTTTTGAATATCCTACAATCTCTTTCTGCTCATTAACAGTTTCCGGAAAACCGTCTGTATAAAAATATACTCTATCGCCTTTATAGAGAGAAGACTCTCCTACTGTATAGCTTACGGAATCAAAAAAACCTATAATTGTACCTTTTGACTGAAGTAATTCTATATTACCGGTTTTTTTTCTGTAAATCATTATTGGCGGATGTGCTCCGTTAGAAAAGGATATTTTTATTCCGTCATCTTCTCTTTTTATTACAGCATAAACCGCTGTTATAAAATAACTGTTCATAACAGTAAATAGCGCGTTATTGAGCTTATTCATAAATCTGTCTGCTTGATCACGGCACTCAGGATATATTTTATCCGAAGCAAACTTTATCAGACTCATAAAAAGCGCTGCACCCGCGCCGTGACCCACTACATCTGCAACAAAAACACTAAGAGAATTAACTTCCGGAAAAAATGAAAGATAATCTCCGCCTACAGCAAGAAGAGGTTTGAATTTATATGACACTTTAAGAAAATCTGATTGAGGCAGTTCACTTGGAAGAAGGGATTGCTGGATTTTTTTTGCATAAAGAAGATCCTCTTCCAGAATCATATTTTTTTTACGCAAATCCTCTTCAGCTTTTTTTAATGCTTCTTCTGACTCAACAAGCTGAGTAATATCTTCTTTAACTGCGATGTAATGAGTTATTTGTCCGGTTTCATTTTTAACCGGTGAAATCGAAGCATGTTCCCAGTATAATTCACCTGACTTTTTTCTGTTATGGAATTTCCCAAACCATTCTTTGCCGGATGAAATAGTATCCCAAAGCTTTTTATATTCATCACGGGTTGTTTCACCGCTCTTTAAGATACCCGGACTTCTACCTAACACCTCTGAACATGCATATCCGGTAAGTTGTTCAAATTTTGGATTAACATATTCGATAATACCTTTCGAATTGGTAATCAAAACTGTTGAAGGACTTTGTTCTACTGCCTTGTAAAGTTTTTTAAAATTTTCAGTCATCAGATGCTTATCAGTTACATCAAGAAGAAATCCGTCTATACGGCGTATTTTTCCGGATTCATCGCATAAAAGACTGACAGTATTATAAATCCATCTCGTGTTTCCGTTTTTGTCGATAATTCTATGCTCTATACTGGAATTGATTTTATCTTTCATTACATTATCAAGAAACTCAAATACTTTAACCTGATCATCAGGATAAATCATATCTTTCCAAAGATTAGAATTTGATTTAAAATCTTCCATCATGTATCCGGTAATTTCGACGCATTTCGGACTGTGATAAAATGAAACGGCATTACCCGAATCATCAAATTCCGTACTGAAAATATATTCGGAAATATTATTAACTATTGATTTATAATGCTCTTCACTTTCCTGTATTTTTCTATACGCGGTTTTCCGGTCGGTAATATCTTCAATATTAAAAACATAGAATTTATTTTCATTTATAATAAAAGTATATACTGTTAAAAGAGCATAACCTTTATCTTCTTTATTTAAACTGCAGCATATTTCCGTATTCCATATTTCATTGCTGTTTAATTCAGAAATATTTCTTCTAACACGGTTTTGTTCATCCGCATTAGAAAATAATATAACAAGGATGTTTTCAGAATTTATTCGATTATCATTAAAAAGCTGCAGAAAATTTTTATTTGAATAACTGATATCGAAATTTTTATCGGCAAGAACTACAGCATCAGGATGACTATCAATCATCCTGAAAAAATGATTATTTGCTGTATCAGTTATGATGTTATTCATCCGGATAATGATAACACCGGTTGAGACTTAAATCAAGAAAAGATTATGACTCACGAAATGAGCTTAGCAGCTTCAGCCGATAATGCTTCAATTATTTCGTTTTCTTTTATTCTTCTAAGAGGCTTTCCGCCTGCGAATAAAATAAATTCTCCGTTACGCGCACCAGCAATTCCCATATCAGCATGAGAGGCTTCGCCAGGGCCGTTTACTTCACATCCCATAATAGCGATTGAAATTATTTTTTTCTTATCACTTAGAATTTTTTCAAAACGGCTTGAAAGCTCACGATCAGCATTTCTGGCTATATCTTCAAGATTAATTGAAGTATCAGTTCTGCCGCAGGTCGGACATGAAATAATTTTAATACCGCTTTTAATATGACCCGTCGATTTCAGTATTTCACGTGCAACTGAAATTTCTTCAACAGGATCACCGGTCATTGAAACACGGAGAGTATCTCCCAAACCTTCAAGAAGAAGTGAACCGATCGCAATAGAACTTTGAATTACCGACTGCAGTCCATAACCCGCTTCGGTAAGACCAAGATGCAAAGGATAATCATTAAGCTCAGCAAATATTCGATTCGCTTCAACTGTCTGAAAAATATCACTTGATTTTATTGAAACAAGCGCCTGATCAAAATTCAAGTCTTCAAGAATTTTCAAATGATGCAGAGCCGAATCGACAAGAGCTTCAGGAGTAACATGGGAATATTTTTTTTTATCAATAGAACCAGAGTTAACACCTATTCTTATCGGAACAGATTCTTTGGCGGCAAGACGGACAACTTCTTCGACCTTTTTCGAGTCGGTTATATTACCGGGATTAAGTCTGATTTTATTTATGCCGTTTTCAATGGCCTTTAACGCAATACGGTAATCAAAATGAATATCCGCACAAAGCGGAATGCTGCTTCTTTTCAATACAAGAGGAATGCAGTCCGCTTCTTCGATTGTACGCACCGCGACACGGACAAGTGATGCCCCGCGCCGCGCCATTTCATTTATCTGACTGACATTGCCTTCGACATCAGTCAAAGGCTTATTTGTCATTCCCTGAACCGAAATCGGAGAATTACCTCCGATAACAAGGTCGGAATTTCTTACATATATTTTACGTGTAGGCCTTCTCATAATACTTAGAACCAGAGTTTAACCACATCATTTAATAATACAAGGGCGCTGAGAGCCATGATGAAAATAAAACCTGCATACTGGATGTAACCCATGATTTTATCGCTTAACGGCTTCTTTGTAATTCCTTCCCATACAAAAAATATCACATAACTTCCGTCAACAGCCGGAATCGGAAGAAGATTCATTATCATAAGAATAATAGAAATCTTTGCCATAAGAACGATAAATGAAGAAATACCGCGATGGTGAGCCGTATCTCCGGCAAGCTTTGCAATCATTATCGGACCTGAAAGATTTTCGCGGACATTTATTTTTCCTGAAAAAAGCATACCGAACGATTTAAGATTTTTTTCAATAAAATCAACCGGATCAACAAATGCTTTGGATAATGACTTGCCTAAAGGAAATTTTACAAGATCAAGTTCGGGTGCGCGCGAATATGTGATACCGGCAAACCCTTCCTGAAGGTATTTGATTTTTCCTTTGATAGTTGCTTCCGGTGTTATAACTTCAACAGCACGTCCTGCCGTAATGATAGAAGCATTTCTTAGCATTTCTAAATTCAAGACTTTAGCACCTGCTATAGAAACTTTTCCGTCTTTCATGCTTTTTTTGAAAGTATCGAAATTATCATATCTGATTGTCTTAAGCTTTAAATTTGACTCTGCCTCTTCAATAACAAAACTTTCTTTAAGACGCGGAGTCATTTCTATTGTAATGCTTTTCCCTGAACGGACTACTTCAAACTTGATAATCTTTCCGGGATTAGCCTTGATAACAGCTTTCAGCGAATCTTCATCTTTTATAGCATTGCCGTCAGCGGATTTGATTTCATCCATTTTTTTAAAACCTGCACTTGATGCCGGTTCTTTGTCAGTAACATCATTTACGAGAACTCTTTCTCCCCACGGCATAACACCTATAGAATAAAAACTCTGGGATGCGGATTTTTCCGGAGTAACTTTAATCTCTTTTTTCTCACCGTTTCTATCAACAGTAAGAGCGACTTCTTTTCCGTCTCCAAGAGATATATTCATCATTATATCATTGAAAGATGTAATTTCCTTTCCGTCAATTGCGACGATTCTGTCTCCGTCTGCAAGACCTGCCTTAACAGCAGGAACCGAAATACCTGCATCTTTAAAGAACTGCGGAATGATGATACGGTTTGTTTCTGTCAGATAACCGCTCATATTCATAACGAAAAAAAGAATTATTCCGAATATTAAATTAAACAAAGGTCCCATTATAACCGCAACGAGTCTTCTCCATGGAGAAGCCGAAAAGAATTCATCCTTCTCGCCTTTTCTTTCTTTTGCAGCATCTTCGCCTTCAAAAGCGCAGTATCCGCCGAATGGAATTATTGCAATCTGATATACAGTATCGCCTATTTTTTTCTTAATGATCGCTCTTCCGAAACCAATTGAAAAAACTTTAGCCCGAATTCCGACAAGTCTTCCGCCAAGAAGATGACCGAGTTCATGGACAAACACGCAGCATCCTAAAAGAATCAGAGCAGGAACAACATAGCCCAGAATATTACCTAAATTTTGAAACATCAGCATAAACCTCTTATATATTTTTCCGCATTTACGCGGGAAAGCCTATCAGTTTCGATAAGCTCTTCTATTTCGGGAGACTTAATAAAATCAGCCTCATCTGAAATTTTTTTTACTATCATAGAAATATCCGTAAAGCGGATTTTTTTCTTTAGAAATGCATCAACCGCGATTTCATTTGCGGCATTTAGCGCACATGGAATATTTCCACCTCTTTTTCCTGCTTCATAACAAAACTTCAATGCCGGAAAACGCGATTCATCATACTCACGGAAAGAAAGACTTTTGAGTTTTGAAAAATCGAGAAATTTAAACGGATTATTTAACTTCGCAGGATGAGAAAAAGCATTCATTATCGGAAGCGCCATATCCGCAATTCCCATATGTGCAAAAACCGAACCGTCATTGGTTTCTATCATTGAATGAATTACGCTTTCGGGATGAATAACAACATCAATTTTATCATAAGGCAGATTAAACAGATGATGAGCTTCTATTACCTCAAATCCCTTGTTCATTAAAGTTGCGGAATCGATAGTTATTTTTGAACCCATCTTCCAGGTCGGATGACGAAGCGCTTCTTCCGGTGTAATTGAAAAAAGTTCTTCGGCAGTCTTATCGCGGAGACTTCCGCCTGAAGCGGTTATAATAACACGTTTTAGATCATTTTTATTAACTTCAGACAGAAGTGAAAAAATAGCACTGTGTTCGCTGTCTACAGGAATAATTTCGGTTTTATGTTTTGCGGCTTCATTCATCACAATATCACCGGCGGCAACAAGCGTTTCCTTGTTTGCAAGAGCGATGCGCTTAGTTTTCGGAATAGCCTTCAATGTGGGTATAACTCCGGAGTATCCTACTACAGATGTCAGAAGAATATCAGCACCTTCGGATGCGATATCAGACAAAGCCGAATCTCCGGAAAAGAAGACTGTATGCGGATATTTTTTTTTAATAGAATCAAAAACATCAGAATCGACTGAACCGAGTGATGCAAATTCAGGTGAATATTTCCGAATCTGCTCTTCAAGTGATTTAATATTTGAAGAGCAGCTCAAAGCCTTTACTTTGAATTTATCAGGAAAAGAATCAATAACCCGTAAAGCCGAAGAACCAATTGATCCTGTTGAACCGAGTATGCTGACGGTTTTCAATTAAACTCCCTTTATCTTGAGATAAAAATAAAACAAAGGAAGAGAAATTATCAATGCATCAAAAACATCCCACATCCCGCCGTGACCGGGAATAATACGTCCGGAATCCTTAACTCCGCCGTCACGCTTAACAGCAGACTCAATTAAATCACCGATGTTGCCTGCAACAGCCAGAAATAATCCGACAAATCCGGCTTCAACTATGCTGAATAGTTTTTTATCCCAGAATGTAATATAGACTTCATTTAGAACTATCATTGCGATAATGCTTACTAAAATTCCCGAGAAATAGCCTTCTATTGATTTATTCGGTGAAGCAGGAATATTCGCCTTATGACGGCCTAACAGAACTCCGCCGAAATAAGCAGCTGAATCATTCAGCATCACAACCGCATGAAGAGCGAATATATAAAATACACCGTCCGGCAGAGCCTTCATTAGAATCATATACGAAAAAGACATCGCAATAAATACGATACCGAAAACAGTAGTAGAAACAGATCCTATCGCCCCTTCAAGAGGACGGGAAAAAACCTGAACAATCGCAATTAAAAGAACAGTCAGAAAAGCGACTGCTAAAATAAATCTGGCATCAAAAGTACTGAACAGTTTTCCGAATGCATATACATTAGCAAAAGAATGCAGATAGAAAAAAACAGATATAGCCACAGCGGAAATTGTTCCAATGACAATAAAAGGTTTTGTTTTTTCTTTCAAAGATGCAATCTGATAAAATTCATACAATGCCGAAAGTGATATAACGAGTGTTATCAGCAAAAGAGGTATGTTGAAAAAATACTCGCTGAAAATGCAGAATAAATATACCGGAAGAAGTATGAGCGCGCTCAGAATTCTTGTAAAAGTTTCGTTAATAAGTGTCATATTCCACCGAACCTTCTGTTTCTTTTTTGATATTCCAAAATAGCCTTATAAAGATGCTTCGGACGGAAATCCGGCCAAAGTGTTTTTGTAAAAACGAGTTCCGCGTAAGCCGCCTGCCATAACAGAAAATTGCTGATGCGCATTTCACCGGAAGTTCTTATCATAAGATCAACCTGAGGCAGATTGGGAGCATAGAGATTATCAGTAATCATTTTCTCTGTAAGTACATTTTTCCCTGTTTTAAATAATGCACGGTTTGCAGCATCAACGATCTCTCTGCGGGAACCGTAATTAAGACAAAAATTGAGAATTATATTTTTATTTTTTGCAGTTATCTTTTCAGCATTTTTAATTTTTTCTACCATTGATTTAGGAAGTCTGTCATAAACACCGGAATGAACAATTCTTATTCCTTTTTGATTCATCAATGGCATCTTTACATCAAAATAATATTCAAAAAGTTTCCAAAGTGAAGATATTTCTGATGAAGGACGGGACCAGTTTTCGGTTGAAAAAGCGTAAAGAGAAATACATTTTATCTTCAAAGAGAATGCGGCATCCATGAGAGCTTCTATAACATCAGCGCCGGCTTTATGACCGGCGCTCCTGTCGAGTCCGCGTTTTTTAGCCCAGCGCCCATTGCCGTCCATTATGACAGCTACATGCGCCGGAATATTTCTCATATCTAATGCGGATATATCTTTACTCATTAAATGCTCATTATTTCTTTTTCTTTGTTTTCCGCAAGCTTCTGAAGCTTTTCTATATACTTATCAGTGAGCTTCTGAATTGAATCCTGTTCTGCTTTGGATTCATCTTCAGAAATTTCCTTATTCTTTTCTTTTGCTTTAACAGCGTCATTTCCATCGCGGCGTATATTTCTAATTGCGACTTTTGAATCTTCACATTTTGATTTAACTGTTTTTACCAGTTCTTTTCTTCTTTCTTCCGTCAGTTCCGGTATCTGAAGTCTGATAAGATTTCCGTCATTTGCCGGATTTATTGAAAGATCAGCTTTAAGAATGCCTTTTTCAATAGATTGAAGATTCGACTTATCCCATGGCTGAATTACTATAAGTCTCGGCTCAGGACATGAAACTGTAGCAACCTGATTGATCGGCATCTGCTGTCCGTAAACTTCAACATAAACATTGTCAAGAATAGCCGGATTGGCTCTTCCTGTTCTGATCGTTATGTATTCCTTCTCAAGAGCCTTTAAGCTCTTTTCCATTCTGCTCTCAAGATCCTTGATAATAGTACCGACCATAAAGCCTCCGCTTATTGAATGATTGTTCCCACGTTTTCGCCTTTCAGCGCCCTCATTATGGAATTATCTTCGAAAAGATTAAATACCATAATCGGAAGATTGTTTTCCATGCATAAAGAAATAGCCGTAAGATCCATGACCTTCAGCTGTTTATGCAGAACATCCATAAATGAAATCTGATCAAATTTTACGGCATCAGAATGCTTTTCCGGATCTTTATCATAAACACCGCTAACTTTAGTTGCCTTTATTACTAGATCCGCCTTAATTTCCGCTGCACGCAGACATGCCGCTGTATCAGTGGTAAAAAAAGGATTGCCGGTACCAGCCGCCATAAGAACTACTTTCTTTTCGGCTAAGCTGCGTTTTGCATTCCTTATAGTATAAGGTTCTGCAATGCTGTTCATTTCAATTGAAGTCATTACGCAGGAGTCAACTCCCGAATTGGAAAGAGCTGAATGCATGGCAAGAGCATTTATAACCGTAGCAAGCATTCCCATGTGGTCACCGGTTGTACGCTCAACACCGAGCGCTTCTCCGGTTCCGCCTCTGAAAATATTTCCGCCGCCGATTACAAGTGCAATTTCAAAACCAGCCTGTGAAACAGTTTTAATTTCATCAGCCAGTTTTTTGACTATAGAGGAATCTATGCCGGTCTTTGCAGAACCGGCAAGAGCTTCCCCGCTAATTTTTATCATTATGCGTTTATAACGATTACTTGATGGCATGTTATGCGCCTATCTGAATTCTCGCAAAACGTTTAACTGTAATTTTTTCACCGATTTTTACAGAATACTCTTTAACAAGATCGGTTACAGATTTCGCGTTGTCTTTTATGAAAACCTGATCAACCAGGCAAACTTCGCTGAAATATTTTTTTACTTTTCCTTCAACGATTTTCTCAAGAACATTTGCAGGTTTTCCTGAATCTTTCATCTGCTCGAGATAAATTTCTTTTTCTTTTGCAACAACTTCAGCAGGAACTTCTGAAGAATCAAGATAAAGAGGCATTGCAGCAGCTACCTGCATAGCAAGTTCTTTCCCGAGAGCAGAAAGCTCAGGCTTCTGTCCGTTAGCAGACTCGCATGCAAGTTCAACAAGAACGCCGAGTTTATTGTTGCTGTGAATGTATGATGAAACAGCTCCGAATGAATTTGCAGGAACTGCAAATTGAGCGATTTTTCCGACAGTCATGTTTTCGCCTGTTGTAGAAATCGCATTTTTGATTTTATCTTCTGCAGAAGAAGGAAGTTTGTCTGCACTCTGGCAGTCTACTCCGGCAGCTTCCGCAATATCCATCATTTCAAAAGCAAGTTTCTTGAAATCGTCATTTTTTGCTACAAAGTCAGTTTCGCAGTTAAGTTCAAGCATAATTGCATATCTGTCATTATCCTTTGCTCTAGTAACTACAAGACCTTCCTTAGCGCTTCTTCCGGCTCTTTTGCCTGCAGCGGCAAGTCCTTTCTTTCTGAGATTCTCAGTTGCAAGTTCCATGTCGCCGTTGCTTTCTTCGAGTGCTTTTTTACACTCAAGCATTCCGGCCTGTGTCTTGTCTCTGAGATCTTTTATCATCTGTGATGTAATATCAGCCATTTATTCCTCTCTTACCACTTCTGAACTTCTTCATCGTCTGCGTATTCATCATAATTTTTCTTTGGAAGACCGGTTGCCTCATCCATAGAAAGTTCTTCTTCAGGAAACGCTTCATCATCGCTGACAACGCCCGAACGAGCTTCTTCAATTGCATCAGCCATTACTTCAAGGAATAGCGCAATTGCTCTAATTGCGTCATCATTACCCGGGATAGGATAATCAACTTCGTTAGGATCGCAGTTTGTGTCAACAACGGCAAAAATAGGAATATTAAGAATATGAGCTTCGTTTACAGCAATAGCTTCTTTTTTAGGGTCGATAACAAATATCGCGTCAGGAAGAGATGTCATGTCGGCGATACCCGAAAGAACTTTTTCTTTCTTTCCGAGTTCTTTAGTAAGATCCTGGATTTCTTTCTTTGTTACTGCATCCCACTCGTCTTTTTCTTTCATTTTCTGAAGATCTTTAAGACGTCTTACAGACTGGGAAACGGTTTTGAAGTTTGTCAAAAGTCCGCCGAGCCATCTTTCACTTACATAATACATACCGCATTTTTCAGCATATTCTTTAACGGCTCCCTGAGCCTGTTTTTTTGTTCCGACAAAAAGAACTTTTCCGCCTTTAGCCGCAACATCTCTCATTGCGTTGTGAGCAATTTTAAGTCTCTGCATTGTTTTCTGCAAATCGATAATATGAATACCGTTTCTTGCAGTAAAGATAAACTGACCCATGTTCGGGTTCCATCTTCTTGTCTGATGTCCGAAATGAACACCTGATTCAAGAAGTGATTTCATAGATGGTAATGCCAATGGATTTCCCCCATTATAGTAATATTTCCGATTGAACGGATAGATATTACGCCGCAGATTTCCCTGAAGTATCATTAGATATGCTTCAACCGGAACAAATCCGATTTAAACGCCTTTCGGCGGGATAGTTGCGGGCGCAACCGGCTTATTAAAGCCTTATTAAATTTTGATGAAGAAGAATATTCCCAGACACATCCCCGCTACAGTAAGCGGATTGATGTTAAATGAAACACTCATCACAACCAAATCTACTGCAGCATTTGGAACAAGATTAGTTTTAAGAATCGTCAATGCCGGAACAAGCGAAGCAAAGAGACTGCCGAGAGCAGTTCCAAGAATTCCGCCTATCAGAACAAAGGCTATAAAAAAACCTAAATTTCCTTTTCCAAATACCACGGTTAAATATTCAACGAGCGCTTTTTTTGTCAACACTAATAAATGGAACCGCTATAAGATTTCCCTGATAGCCGATATGGTAATCCCGATTGTATTAACTCGTAAATTCTCTTTCTATCAGTTATAAGGCAAATCAATAACAGTATCCCATAATCGTTTTATCTGATATGATTATACAGGTTATAATTGCAGAATATCAGGCATATAAGTAAATTCTTATTAATAAGAAATTTTTTTAATATGCTTAACACGAAATTAGCCTTGACCGTCAAGTCCCATTACTCAAAATGCAATTATTAATATGTGAAAGGGGTTTATAATGAAAAAAATCGCTTTTTTTGCGATTATCTCGTTTCTATGCCTGCCTTTTTATTCATGCAGAACAGGCGACAACACAGTAAAAAAGACAGCATCAAACACCAGCGCTAATTCCGACATTGCCAAAAACGAAAATCAAAAAGAAGACAATAATTCCGATTTATCTGCCGATAAATCAACTCCCAAAATGAATCCTGACGGCACTTTATCATATCCCGACGGATCTTCCTACAGCGGCGACACTAAAGACGGAAAACCAAATGGAAACGGAATTTTAAAATATGCCGATGGAAGCAAATATGAAGGCGAATTTAAAGACGGAGTTCCTGAAGGAAATGGAAAACTTACTGCTTCAGACGGATCTGTAATTGAAGGTAATTTCAAAGATGGAAAACCGGAAGGATTTGGAACCGCTTCTTATAAAGAAGGCAGCAAATTCGAAGGTCAGTTCAAAAACGGAATTCCTGAAGGAAACGGGAAACTGACTACATCGGACGGAACAGTTCTTACGGGTGATTTTAAGAATGGAAAACTCGAAGGATTCGGAACCGCTTCATACAAAGACGGAAGCAAATATAACGGACAGTTTAAAAACGGTATAGCCGAAGGAAACGGGACAATAGTATATTCTGACGGCAAAAGATACATGGGTTCCTTCTCAAACGGTAAACCGAACGGAAACGGTACCATACTCTACCCTGACGGCAGAACATACAGCGGATCTGTGGTAAATGGAAAAGAAGACGGCTTCGGCACTATGGCCTTTTCCGACGGAATAAAATTTGAAGGGGAATTCGTCGAAGGTTATCCTGACGGCGACTTCACAATAACCCTTGCCGATGGAAGAAAATATAATCAGAAGTTCATAAATCATACTCCGACCATCAAAAGAGCAAAAGAGATTGCAGACACAAAAGCCGCAGATAAAAAATTCAAAGGCGAATCGCTTCTTGCTAACCGAAAATCATCTGCCGAAGAAAACAACTCTAAATCAGCATCTCAAAATCAAAATATCGACAATTCAAAAGACTATAAAAGCCTATCGAAACAATTTGATTCACTTAGTTTCAATAACGCAAAGAAACTTGCCGACGGAACTCTTATTGTTGAGAAAAAAGGCGCTGACGGCGAAGAAGATGAAGCTTTAATTAAACATAAAGACGGTTCAGTTTATTCAGGACAAATAAAAAACGGAAAACCTGAAGGAAAGGGATATCTCAAAACTGCTGACGGCAATATAATTTCCGGCATTTTCAAAAACGGATCAATCAGCAGAGGAGAAATCTACAACAAGGACGGAAGCGTCTATAAGGGAGCTATATTAAAAAATGCACCTAACGGAAAAGGAGAACTTCTTCTTATAGACGGGACAATTATCCGCGGCTTTTTCAAGAACGGAACGCCAATATCGCCTAATGAAGTTACCTATCCGAACGGAGATAAGTACGTCGGTTCAATTACTAAAGACGGAAAACCCAACGGCAAAGGCGAATACAAATATGCAAACGGCACAATTGTCAGAGGTAATTTTAAAAACGGAAAACCTTTATCGAATTCAGAAATCATTCTTTCTTCGGGTGCGAAGTATTCAGGAAAACTTAATGAAAAAGGTCTGCCTACAGGGCGTGGAGTTCTGACTACCAAGAACGGTACAAAATTTGAAGGAAACTTTACGGACGGCAATCTTAACGGCGATTTTACCGTTAAAGATAAAAATGGAAAAATTTCAAAAAAATCTTTCAAGATGAAAGACATAGAAACTCTTGAAAAAGAAATTGCCTCAGCTGATTCAGCAAATAATTATGAAGAATCATCAAACAGCAAAAAGACAGCTGACTTGAATAAAGCAGCCGCATCAGGAAAGGCGAAAAAAACAGATCAGAAATCCAAGAGCTCCGCAGATGATATAGGAATTGTTTCTTTATCAGGAGGAATAAAATCATCTTCTGCCAATACGATTCTTTTTGCAAACGGCAGCAAATATGAAGGAGAAATAAAAAACGGACTTCCTCATGGAAAAGGAATTCTGACTCTTGCTGACGGAACAAAAATTGAAGCAAATTTTGTTAACGGAAAAATACAGGGCATTGCTCTAATAAAGTATCCTGACGGAAGAACATATACGGGTGAAGTTTCCGGAGTCGAGCCTCACGGAAAAGGAACAATGACATATCCTGACGGTTCAAAATACATCGGCATTTTTGAAGGCGGAAATCCAAACGGAAAGGATCCTCTTGTATATCCTGACGGTAAAAAATATTTCGGTCAGTTTAATAACGGCTATCCTTCAGGTCAGGGAACAATTTCTCTTCCTGACGGCACAAAAATTGAAGTAGTTTTTACCGAAAACGGAACACCGAGATTCGGAACCATAAAATATAAAGACGGCAGAATCTATAAAGGCGAACTGCTAAACTGGAATCCGCACGGCAACGGTGAAATGACATGGCCTGACGCGAAGAAGTATGAAGGTAAATTTACCAACGGCAATGCAGATTCGCAAGGCAAAATGACATGGGCAGACAAAAGACTGTACATAGGAATGATTGATATAAAAAGCTGGCTTCCGCATGGAAAAGGTGAAATGCGCTTTCCTGACGGAAGAATTTATTCAGGTAATTTTGTAAACGGCGTCATGTCCGGAGAAGGAAAACTTACATACCGCGATTCTACCGAGTATACAGGAAATTTTGCGAATGATTACCCTGAAGGTCAGGGAGAACAGACATGGCCTGACGGACAGAAATACAAGGGAGAGTTCAAACAGGGAGTTCCGCAGGGAAAAGGTGAAATCAAATGGCGTGACCGCAGAACTTATACCGGAGACTTTTTTAACGGCCGCCCTCACGGAAAAGGCGTATTTACATGGTATGACGGAAAACGTTATGAAGGTGATTTTAAAAACGGACAGCCTGAAGGAACTGGAACCTTTTACTGGCCGAGCGGTGATAAGTATATAGGTGATTTTAAAAACGGTATTCGCGAAGGAAAAGGAACATATTACTGGAAAAACGGTTACAAGTATATCGGAGAATATAAAGGCAATAAAGCCAACGGACAGGGTGTACTTTACGACAGAACCGGCTATGAAGTTTTCAAGGGTCTATTTGAAAACGACCAATTTTCGGATAAAATGAAAAAATAACTATTTTTACCGCCAATTTCATGATTGGCGGTAAATCACCCCTGCTCCGCTTTTAACAATCTCAATTAGGTTAATCCCGAAAAAACTCCGTCCAGCGGGTTTTTATTCTTGACTAAAACAAAAATGGAAAGTTTATTTCATAAGGTTAAAAATTAAGTAGCAGAAGTTGCTTGTTTTTTTCAGCGCTTATTTTCATTTGGATTAATATTTTAGCCAAACAGGTTGCAGCTTAATGCACGATTGTATTCATAAAATTGTTTTTATTACTAATGACGCTTTGCCGTCTATAAAAATTCCGCAATCTTCAGACTTCGACCTCCAGACCGGAGATTCAACTGAAATTGTAGCCAAGTTCATGCCGTCAAACGATGATCCGATGATAGCTCTCATTTATTGCACCTACTCCGAACTCCCGATACTTTCACAGATCATCGAAATGTTCAACAAACAGAACCTCTCCCACTTTTTTGCGGTTCATATCGAAGAAGATAATCATAATCTTGAAACCAACGCTCAGGTTGCTTTTGTGTGGGAAAACAATCTTTCACTGAGTGAATTCCTTTTTACAACTTCATATCAGTTTCGTCTTCTCGAACAGAGAATGAAGGACCGCAAATCAAGCGCCAAGTATCTGGCCCGTCTTCTTGATATGAAACAGGATCAGGAAGACCTAATAAAAATCGGCCGGTCGCTTTCAACAGAAAAAAACATGCCGAAGCTTCTCAGGCAGATTTTGATGCTTTCGAAAAAAATAACCGGAGCAGATGCAGGCTCAATATATCTTGTCGAAGAAGATGAAAACGGAAAAAGAATACGCTTTAAATATTCACATACTTTTTCTAAGGATCTTCCTCTGGAAGAATTTGTTATTCCTTTTGATACTAATTCAATAGCAGGTTATGTTGCCGTCACCGGAAAAGTTCTTAACATTCCTGACGTCTACAAGCTTTCACCTAATGATCCGATATCATTCAACAAGAAATTCGATCTTAGCAACAATTACCGTTCAACGTCCATGATTGTAATCCCAATGCGCAATCACGCAAATGAAGTCATTGGAGTCGTTCAGCTTATCAACTGCAAGGAGCCTATTGATCCGACATTTTCAACCGGCAATGAAGCTTTTGAAATTGCACTAAACACAGAAGAAGATTTCCGCGAAAAGGTCCGTCCTTTTGACCGCCGCTATGAATCGCTTATGGAATCAGTTGCAGCACAGGCGGCAATTGCAATTGAAAACAACCGTATGATTCAGCAGATTCAGAATCAGTTCGAAGAATTTGTTAAGGCATCCGTATCAGCAATTGAATCCCGCGATCCGGCGACTTCAGGCCACTCATTTCGTGTTGCAGAAATCTGCCGCCGTCTTGCACTTGCAATCAACACCGAAAAAGGCGGAGCTTTTGCACAGAATCAATTTACGGACACTCAGATCAAAGAGCTTGAATTTGCAGCCCTTCTTCATGATTTCGGAAAAGTTTATATTGATCCAAGCATTTTCATGAAAGAAAAAAAACTGTATCCTTTTGAATTGCAGAATCTGATCCTCAAGCTCAATTATCTTTATAAAAATGTTGAACTTCAGTACACATCTGATTTCTTTAAGAATGCTGATACTGACCAGAACAGTTCTATCCAAAAAATTGAGACAGAAAAATCCAAGTTTCTTGAAATGGTTCTAAAAATTAAGAATTCCATTGTCGCTCTCAATGAACCCACTGTTTCCGAGGCAAATCCTGCCGAGATAATTGAGAATTTAAACAAACAGATTGCTGAAATCAAATGTTACGATATTGAAGGAAAGCTCATCGACATAATGACGGATGAGGTGAAATCGAATCTAAGCATTAAAAAAGGATCTCTCAACGACAAAGAAAGAAAAGAAATTGAAAGCCACGTGCTTCATACGTATAATTTTGTAAGCAAGATTCCATGGCCGAGCGAATTCCGAAAAATTCCTGAAATAGCGCTCATGCATCATGAAAAACTCGACGGTACCGGTTATCCTAACGGATTCACAGAAGACAAAATTCCTATTCAGTCAAGAATGATTGCTATAGCCGATATTTATGATGCATTGACGGCCAATGACAGACCGTATAAAAAATCACTTCCTCACGCAAAGGCTCTTGAGATACTGCGTGCTGAAGCCGAAAAAAACAAAATAGATCCGAATCTTTATGATCTATTTGCCAGACTCGACATTACAATTGATCAGATAAACCATGAAGAAGAAAAACAGAAAACTGCAGCTAACAATTATTAATTCTTTCTTTCTGCGGGATATAATTTTTATTATTCTAGCAGGATTGCTGTTTTCAGTTTCTTCTTTTTTTATAAAATCAGGTTTCGATATAATTCCTAAAACGGATAACTATCCTCGTTATATTACCAAAATAAATGCCGTAGAAGCTCTTCATAAAAACAAATCAGGGGCATTATTTATTGACGCGAGAGAGAATGCCTTATTTGAAAAAACACATATTCCTTCTTCTGTTAACATTTCATGGAACGGCAATGTTTTTGAATCAATAATGAGCTATTCACAGCAGATAAAAAATTCTGCCGAAATTGTAATATATGATTCATCTGAAGAAAAAATTGATCTAATACTAATGGCAAAGTACATAAACTCGCTTGGTTATCCCAATACAATTTATATTTTTGAAAGCGGGATGAATCTTTGGCAGATTGCCGGATACAAATATGAAAAGAATTAAACAAATAACTGATACCGTAATCCGCATCGCGGCCGGATTTTATCTGATGCAGAATTTTACAGCTTTGTTTTGTCCAGAAAGCGAAATCAGAATGACTCGCGTATACGGCATTCTGCCCGATGAATTTCTTGCGCTCTTCGTTTTTCTTTCAAGCGGATTATTTGCTTCGTGCGGATTATTTGTCTTTCTTTCAGCTAAAAGAAAAGCGTCATTTTCTCTTTCTGCAATTATTATTTTTGCAGGAATATTACTTAAAATATTTTCAGTTATCAGCGGAAAATATAACGCCTGCGGGTGCTCGTCTAACGGCGGTGATCTGACTTATCTTTCAATAATTACAGCTTTGGATACAGCAGTGCTCATTGCTCTTGTTTACCTTTATAACAAAGGGAAGGATATTCCCTTTGTTCCTAAACGCAAAATCAGATAAACGAGTTTTCTTCGGAAGGAAATTTTTCATCTTTAACATCGGAAGAATATTCATTAAGAGCACCCAGAACCAGACTTTCCATATCTGCATATTTTTTTAAATACTTCCGCTGATATGAACTGTCAGCTCCGAGCATATCATTTATTACAAGAACCTGACCGTCTGTAAATCTTCCGGCCCCTATGCCTATAACCGGTACACTTACAGATTCAGACACTTTGCGCGCAACATCTTCAACTACAAGCTCAACAACAATTGAATAAACTCCTGCCTGTTCCAAAATCTTTGCTTCCTCAATAATTCTTTGTGCATCTTTTGGATTTTTACCCTGAACTTTGTATCCGCCGGTCATATTAACCGATTGAGGCTGTAACCCGATATGCCCCATCACCGGAATTGAAGCATCAGTAATTTTTCTTATCAAGGGAGCCGTAGAAAAACCTCCTTCTATCTTAACGGCGTTTGCTCCGCCTTCTTTCAGCAGTCTTCCTGCATTAATAAGACCGTCGCGGTCAGACGTCTGATAGCTCATAAAAGGCATATCAGCGACAATGAACTTTGAAGTTCCCCTGCGCACACTTTTTGTATGATAAATCATTTCTTCCATGGAAACAGGAATAGTTGAATCGTATCCCGCAAAAACCATTCCAGCTGAATCACCGACAAGAATCATATCTACTGAAGATTTTTCAACGATACGCGCAAAAGAATAATCATAACAGGTTATGACGCTTATCTTCTCATTGTTCTTTTTCATTTCAATGAAATCAATAATAGTTTTAGTTTTCATCAAGATACTCCTTGAATGGTTTTCCATTAACTGGATTTTCAATTTCCGAATCAAGAGACAAAAGAAGTTCTAAAAAAAATTTTCTATCAATCATGGATTTATGCGGAATAGTAAGATTATCTGATTTTAAAACAGAGCTTCCGTACAAAAGAATGTCAATATCGATAATACGCGGCCCCTTGTCTATAGTTTTGACTCTTCCCATTTCTTTTTCAATATTTTTCAATGAAATCAGAAGAACTTCCGGTTCTTCATCCGTTTCAAATTCCGCAACGCAGTTTAAGAATTTATCCTGCTCGGTATAATCAACAGGTTCAGTTTCAATGATATCGCTTATATGTATAATTTTTCCATGACTTGAAAGTCTTCGAAATGCATCTTCAATATAATTTCTTCTGTCGCCTATATTACTTCCGAACGAAAGAAATATTTTTTTCAAAGCGCTTCCCTTCTGTCCGTACCGGATAATTCAATGATATTCGTCATTTCCTTTAACCTCGAAAGAATACGGCCTTCAGAAAGTTCCTTCAATCCTTTTTCTGGATTTGAATTTGAAGTAATAATTGTAAGACGCTCTGCTTCATAACGCGCATCGATAAGATTATAAAGAGTCTCCTGTTCCCAGGCCGAGTCACGTTGTACACCGAAATCATCTATTACAAGAAGTTCGCATTCAGCGAGTTCCTGTTCAATTTTATACCCCATTCCGAAATCTTCACTTTTATCAGAAAAGGTATTTCTTATTCTTCCGAAAAAAGTCCTGGATATTTTTACAAACTTGCCTTTAACAGCCTTGCGGGCAATAAGTTCAGTAAGAATGATTGTCGAAAGAAATGTTTTTCCAGTACCGGGATTCCCCCACAAAAAAAGACCTTTTGGAACATCCGGGTAATTCATTATAATATCATAAGCGGCTCTTTTCGCCGCATGTTCTTTTTCAGTTCTGCAGTTAAATTCGTTGATAAAATGCCATCGGTATTTGCGGTCTATTCCGGCATCATCGTAAAGATAATGAACTCTGTCTATTCTCATACGTACTGATCTGCAGGGACATTCGATTATTTCCTTTCCGTCAGTATAATAATAAGGTTCATTTCCTCCGCATTTGCACGCCGCTTCGACGCATTTTGGACACACTATAAGCGGATTTGAACCGTCTTTATGCGCCTCGGGATTTGTTATCATTCCGCGGTGTTCGCAGTACGAACAGAATTTCTCTTCTTTTTTATTCATTGATATACCCGCATCAAGACTTTCAAAAAGTAATTATAAGTCAAGAAAAGTTTCGATTGATGAATTCTATATTAAAGTCTATAAACTTTTTCCTCTACATTGTTGACATTTGAATGCATGACATTTCGTATTGATTCATGACAGAAGAAAATGTATTATACGAAGACAATCACATACTTGTTGTAAACAAAAGCGCCGGAATAATGACCCAGTCGGATTACAGAGGTGAGAAATCACTGCAGGACGGCTTCAAGGATTATTTGAAACTGAAATATTCCAAACCAGGACAGGTATATCTGGGAATAGTTCAGAGACTTGACCGCCCCGTCAGCGGTGCTGTAATTTTTGCAAAAACATCCAAGGCAGCCGAACGTCTCACCGATATGATGAAAGAACGTTCTATACTAAAATTATATACGGCTGTGACAATAAACAATCCCGCAAGTATATCTACCGATTTTCAAAGAAAGGATTTCTTTCTTGAGCGTGAAAAAGACATATCTTATGTGGCTAAAAACGGAGAAAGAGCATCACATACCTATAAAACAATTTTAAAATCACCTTCTTCGCTTCTTCATCTTCTAATGCTTAACACAGGAAGAAAACATCAAATCCGCGCTTTCTTCTCAAGTTTGAAGTCACCTATAATTTTTGATTCAAAATACGGTTATACAGAAAAACGTTCTTATATTCTGCTTCACGCATGTCACACATCTTTCATTCATCCGGTTAAAAAAGAACCCGTGTCGATTGATGCTCCTTTTCCGGCATATTTTAACAATTACTGTGCTAAAGAATTTCAGGAAGATTATTTTGAAGCAGTTCAGAGTGAATGCCGTACAATTATATCAGACTTCATGGGAAAAAGAATAGACAGATAAGTATCTTTGCTGTATAAACAGTATATGAGCGCTCTAAACGATGCTAAAACAATATTTCTGGAATTCTGCGAAAGATTTTCGACAAATGTCGAAGCTTATGCTAAAACAACGAAACTTTCCATAGAAAAACAGAAATGCAGAAATAAAATTAAAGTAATAAATGAACGCCTCGGAGCCGAGCTGATAAAATCTGTTCGCTCTAAAACTGAGATCAACAACGTTCTAGTTGAAATTACTGTACAGGAAATAGAAAATCTAGAAAACAGAATATCAGAAATAGAAAAAGAAATAGACGAAGTTAAAAGAGAAAATATTTAATGCCCTTATCACCGAAAAAAATCATTGAAGTAATTCAAAAAAATCAGGATCAGTCATTCTCCGCGAATAAAATCATCTCCCTGCACAACAAATCGCGCAAAGGAAAAAAAGACTCATCAATATCATCAAAAGATATACAGATAATTTCAGATACACTTGAACAGCTCAAAGATACAGGTTATCTGATTAAAAAAAACGCTTATCAAATTAATCCTGATTTTACGTTCAATGCGGAAATAACAGCAAAAGAAAAACATCAGCTCAAAGCTAATTTGAACGGTGTTGAAATTACTATTAGAAACGAAGAGTCTAAAGGTGCTGAGAACGGAGACAGCGTAATAATAGAATTTGCCGACATCCGAAAAAATTCAATATACTGCAGAGTCAGAAAAATTTCCCGAAAGAAAGAAACTCTCAAATACGGTATCGCCGATAAAATCAGAAACGGAATAGTATTTTCAAAAATCACTTTCGGCGAAGAACCGCTTATCAGCGCTTCAAAGACTTCATTAAAAATAAAAGATGATGAAATACTTCTGCTCAGGCTTAAAAATTCAATTTTGGCAGGATATGCCGAATCAGATATAGTTGAACGGGTTGATGAAAACGACGAATCGCATGATATTCCCCGTATTATATCGATGCATTCTCTGCCTTCACAGTATTCCGGATTCGATTCGGAACATGAAATCACAAAGAATATTCCTAAAAGTGAATACAAATCCAGAAAGGATTTCCGCAAACTCTTTACTGTTACAATTGACGGCGAAACAGCCAAAGATTTTGATGATGCTATTTCTTTCGAAGATAAACTGAGAGAAAATGTGCTGTATGTACATATTGCAGACGTTTCCGCTCATGTCGCCAAAGATTCCCCTCTTGACGCTGAAGCGATGAAACGGGGGACATCATACTATCTCGGCAACAAAGTCATTCCGATGCTTCCTGAAATAATTTCAAACAAGCTCTGTTCTCTTCGCGAAGGAGAGGACAAGCTAACATTGACGGCGATACTCACCTACAACAAAAAAAACGAACTCAAGAAATATGAGTTCTGCAGAAGCACAATCAGAGTTGACAAGCGTCTTACTTACAAAAACGCATCTGAAATAATTAATTCACAGTCAAAAGACAAAACTGCAAAGCTTCTGCGAACACTCGATTCATTCACAAAATCTCTCAAAGAACAAAGAATGAAAACAGGAAGAATTGACATGAATCTTGCCGATTCTGAACTCGTTTATCATGAGGGTAAATTCACTGATATAGTATTTTCTGAAAGATTAAGCGCTCATTCGATAGTTGAAGAATCAATGCTGAGCGCAAACGAAGCGGCAGCACACTTACTGAAAAAAAATAAAGTTCCGGCACTCTATAGAGTTCACGAGAAAACAAGCACCGAAAAACTCTACGCAATGAAAAAGTTTTTAGCTTCATTCAATGTCAATTTCAGATTTGAAAAGGGTTCTCTTGGAGTATCGATACAGAATGTGCTTGATAAAGTAAAAAATCTTCCGAATGAACATGTCATCAACTTCGTTGTATTAAAATCAATGATGCAGGCTGTTTACAGCGAAAAACCTGAGGGTCACTTCGGACTTGGATTTACAGATTACACCCATTTCACTTCTCCGATACGCCGTTATCCGGATCTTATAGTTCATCGGGCGATAAAATCATATATTGACAGAGCGGAAAGCCCTTACACTGACAAAAAACTCTATTTCATCGGTGATTCTTCTTCAAAACTGGAAAGAATTGCACAAAAAGCAGAACGTGACCTTTTCAGGCTCAAATCAGCTCGTTTAATGAAAAACAGCATCGGCAGGGAATTTGACGGAATTATCAGCGGAGTAAGCAAATTCGGAATTTATATTTTGCTGAACGATAAGCCTGTTGAAGGAATGGTTCCGTTCAGAAATATGTCGGATGATTATTATTATTTTATTGAAGATGAATACGCAGCAAAAGGAAAGCGCACAGGAAGAAAATATACAATTGGAGATGCCGTCAAAGTCAGGGTATCATCGGTCAATACGGTGCTGATGCGGATTGATTTTGTTCTGATTAAAAGCAAAAATAGAAAATGAAAAAGATTGCTGTTTCGTTTCTGCTTCTATTGTCATGTTCTTCTAATAATGTTGATAAAACTATTAAACCATTATTGGAAGATGTATCTTTCAGTCTCGGCACTGTTAAGCAAAGCGCTGATCTTATTGAAAAAAGCCGTTCCTTGGAGATTTTTTTCGAACTTAAAAACGACATCGACAGTTTATCTTTAAAAATCATTCTGACATCCAGAATTTCACTTACAAAAGAAAGAAATCTTATGACTTTTTTTGTTCTAGACCGCGGAGTCAGCGCTGAAACTCTGAGCGGTAAAAAATTCGTTTTTACAGAAATTTACAGAAATTTTGATAAGGACTGGAACATATTAAAAAATGAAAAAATTGAATTCAAAAATTCAGACGCACCTTTTCAAAAACTTGCTAAAGGAATATATCGGATACGTTTAATTAATACTGATACGTTATCTAATAAAATAACTATACAAACTGATAAGCTTAAAGAAATCCGCTTTTTTATGAATTTAAATTAATTTTTTTCAAATAGATATAATAAGATTATTGACTAATTCACTAAAAGATGCATAATAAGTTATGCTTAAAATAGACTTATCAAAAATTGGACCTGTTGAAGAGATTTCTCTTACCGGTAAGCTTGAGATTACGACAGCAAAGCGTTTCGATATAGTTTTCAAAGATGTTACGGAAAGAAATCCCGCCGCAGTTGGAATAAATCTCGAAAACCTGAGATACATAGATTCTTCAGGAATAAGCTCCCTTCTCCGTGCTTCAAATATCGCATCAAAGGCAAAAATACGTTTCGGCTGTTACGGAGCAACTGCTGAAACCCAGTCTATTTTCAATCTTTCGCAGGTCAGTTCTCACATAAACCTTACAACTAAAAGTGAATTCTACATCACGGGATGACCGGCTGAAATCAGCCGAATCTTCCGGTAATATAATCTTCAGTCTGCTTCATGACAGGATTCGAAAAAAGATCAGTTGTCGAATTGTATTCAATAAGTTCACCGACATACATAAACGCAGTATATGAAGAAACCCTCGCAGCCTGCTGCATGTTATGCGTAACTATAACAATGGTATAATCTCTTTCAATTTCAGCAATGAGATTCTCAATTTTCATCGTTGAAATCGGATCAAGTGCCGAACAAGGTTCATCCATGAGAATAATTTCAGGTTTCATAGCAAGAACCCTTGCAATACAAAGCCTCTGCTGCTGTCCGCCGGAAAGACCGAGAGCGCTCTTATGAAGCTTGTCTTTTACCTCATCCCATAAAGCAGCTCCGCGGAGCGATTCTTCTACCAGATCCGACAAATCTGAAGATCTCTTTTTTATGCCTTTCTTTAATGGCGCATAAGCGATGTTTTCATATATAGTCATGGGAAACGGATTCGATTTCTGAAAAACCATTCCGACTTTACTTCTAAGTTCCGTAACATTCAAATCTTTGCGGTATATGCTTTCACCATGAAGAAGAATATCTCCTTCAGTTTTTGTTCCTTCAATCAGATCATTCATTCTGTTAAAATTACGCAGAAGTGTTGATTTGCCGCATCCGCTCGGCCCTATAAACGCTGTAGTTGTCTTCGGCTTTATTTTCATGTTTACCGCGTTTAAGGATTTAACCGGTCCATAATAAAAATCAAAATCTGAAACCTCAATTACCGGGTTCGTTATTTCGTTGTTGGCTGAAAATCTATCTTTTGACATTTTAAACTCCGCTTCTGGACAATTTATTTCTTATTCTGTTTCTTATTAGTATAGCAGTCAGATTAAGTGCGAAAACTATGATAAGAAGAATCAATGTTGTATTAAACACAACTCCTCTGGCAGCTTCAATATTGGGGGACTGAAAACCTACATCGTATATATGAAATCCGAGATGCATGAATTTTCGATCAAGATGAATGAAAGGAAAACTCAAATCAAAAGGAAGAGCAACCGCGCTTTTCACAACACCTGTCATCATTAACGGAGCAACTTCACCCGCAGCTCTGGATATCGCAAGTATCAGTCCTGTAAGCATTCCAGGCATCGCGTTTGGAATAACTACATCTTTTATTACTTCCCATTTAGTAGAACCAAGTGAGTATGAACCTTCACGGTACATATGAGGAACCGATTTCAATCCTTCAAGCGATGCAACTATTACAACCGGAAGAGTCAGAACAGCAAGTGTTAATGCTCCCCATATTATTCCGCCTGTTCCGAATGTAGGCGAAGGCAGATAATCGCTGAAAAATATCCGGTCTATACTTCCGCCCATCGCGTATACAAAAAACCCGAGTCCGAAAACACCATAGACTATTGAGGGAACACCTGCCAGGTTATAGATAGTATTCCTTATAAGCTTAACAAGAAAACCCTCTTTTGCATATTCACTCAAAAAAACCGCAGCTATTACTCCGAGAGGAAAAACAAATATGCTCATAAGAATTACAAGTATAACTGTACCGAATATTGCCGGGAAAATACCGCCCTCAGTATTAGATTCGCGAGGATCAGCAAATATAAATTCAAAAAAACGTTTCACAGAAATCCATATTTTACCGGGTAATGAGACATCATTCGGCTGATATTTTTTTACTATATCATAATATTTCATCTCATCAGTCTGACCGTCTGCAAGAGTAAGAATAAAAGTTTTCGATAAAGCCTGTTCTCTTTTGGAGTTTAAATCAGTTTCAATAACCGCTGACTCATTTTGGAGTTTTCCCAGTTTGTCTTCTAATCCCGCTTCCCCTTTCTTTGTAATTTTATGATTTATTTTTGAAATCTCATCATTAATAGAAAGAAGTCTGCCCTTCTCAATTCCCAGAATTACTTTTTTTTCTTCCATTACCGATGAATGAATATCATCAAATTCCTTACCGCTTATATCAGAAATAATTCCGTAGGCGTTTCCCCACTCGTCGCGCTCGAGCATAATTATTTCTTTCGGATAAGATACGGATTTGATTTCTGAATCTTTTATCCAGAGAAAGTCCTGACCGTATATTTTTCTGTTTCCGACTTTAAGTTTAGTTTCGCTTCCGTTTTCGGCTTTTGGATTTGCACCGGCTATTTCGCCATAATACAATTTGCCGTCAGTCATCTCAACTTTTGCAACATTTTTAAGCCAAAAATACGGAAGACCGTTCATTGCAACAATGGTAAAGATTCCAAGCACCATAAGTATTATACAAAGCATCGAAAAGGCAAGCAGATAGGTATACGTCTTTTCCAGTTTCATTTGGATTCCTTCCTCATATTTCCACGGATAAACCCAGTAAGAATATTTATCGCAAAAGTAAAAATAAACAATATCAATGCTGACAGAAAAAGTATTCTGTAAGGAGAACTTCCGACAGCGGTTTCAGGAAGTTCAACAGCAATATTAGCACTCAATGTCCTGAATCCGTTAAAAGGTGAAAGCGACATCAGCGGAGTATTTCCAGTCGCCATCAAAACAATCATCGTTTCCCCTACGGCACGCCCGAAACCAATCATAACCGCTGAAACTATTCCGCTTTTAGCAGCTTTTAAAACTACTCCGCTCACAGTCTGCCAGCGTGAAAGACCTAATGCAAGCGAGCCGGCTATAATTTCTCTCGGAACGAAAGACAGAGCATCTTCAGCAAGAGAGAAAATAACCGGAATTACGGCAAAGCCCATTGCAAAACCAACAACTATAGCGTTTCTCTGATCGTAAGGCGTTCCGGTTTTGGTAAAGAAAAAGTCTTTAAAATCACCGTTAAAAATAACTGAACTGATTTCATTTGAAAACATTACAGAAGTTCCGAAGACAAGAACAATGACCGGCAGTATAATGAATATTTCTTTTCCGTAAATTTCTCCGCCGCTTCTGGTAAAATATTTTTCAACCAGATGACCCGCAATAATAACCGCAACTGGAGTTATTATTAAACCGACAAGTATTCCAGGCAGATACTGTTCAAGCACCGGAGCCAGCCACAAACCTCCGAGAAATCCGATGATAACGCTCGGAAGCCCAGCCATAATTTCAACGGCAGGCTTGATGAGCCTCTGCAGATCCGGATGCATAAACTGATTCATAAAAAGAGCTCCGCATAAAGCTAGAGGTACCGCGAATAAAAGAGCGAAAAGAGAACCCTTTACAGTCCCGAAAATAAGAGGCATCAGAGAATATTTAGGTTCAAAATCATCAGATCCGCCTGTCGACTGCCACACATAAGAAGGTTCAGAATAACCCTCATACCATATTTTACCGAAAAGAGCTTTAAAACTTATATCAGGATGATTATTTTTTATGTCATACAAAACCAGTTTTGAACCATAGCTCAAAAGATTCTTTCCGTTTCCGCTGATTAGTATATTTCCGCTTAAGTCGTCGATTTCAAGAAGAAGCTTTTCCGTCGTGGAATAATACAGTCTCATCGAAGCGTCTTCATAGCTGACAGCAAAGGTTCTGTCTTTTTCCGACATGGAAATTGATACAACTTTTTTCCCGCAATTGTCTATTTTGTGAATTTTATGAAAGCTCGATGAACCTTCCCTGTTTGAACTAGAATAAACAGATATATTACCGCTTAAATCAGCTACAACGAAACCTCTTTTACCTGTAAGCATTCCGAAGGCGCTTATTCCGTCTTCCTTCAGAACATCATTCACATTTCCGTTTTCATCTATAACATATATTCTTCCGTCCTCTGAAACAGCTATCAATGAACCGTCAAAATATACTTCGGCAGACTTTATAACAGATAGAATTTCAGTATCGGTTTTAATCTGTTCGACATTTCCGCCCAGAGAATATTTAATGAGCTGAATACGTTTATCACCGTAAAATATTATATCAACGGAAGCATCATCTTTTGATGAAACTACAGCTGTTTTCATTCCTTTCGGCATAGTACACTGAAACAAAGGGATAAGTTCCGCGTCTGAATCAAGCGAAGCCGAACTGTCAGAAATATATCGGTATTCATAAAGATATAATTTATCGGTGTCATTAACGAGAAGTGTGTGCTTTCTGAACACCGCAGAAAGAATGTTGTCGGGCAAATCAAAACGGTTAACGCTCGCGCCGTTACGGTCAACAAGTGAAAGACTGCCCTGAAAAACATAAGATATCAGATTTCCTCTCTCTGAGATTGAAGCACCGATTATCTTTTCTGAAACCGGAATTGAATTTTTACCTGAAATTTCCGCGCCGGAAAACACAGGAATGGTTTCTTTAAAAAGGAAAATAAGTATTAGTATAATTACAATTAAGACCGAAACGCCGCCCGCGGCGAATAACGCGCGGGCGGTTTTATTGATAAGCTCTTTTCTGGCAGATCGCATCATTTTAATTTATCCAGCTGCTGTTTTGCCATATTGGCTGTTAGAGGAAAGTAACCGTCTTTTACAACGATCTGCTGACCTTCTTTGCTCAGGATGTAAGCAATAAATTCTTTTATAGCTGGATCAACCGCTTTACCAGGAGCCTTGTTTACATAAATGTAGAGGTGTCTTGAAAGCGGGTATTTTCCGGTCAAGGCATTCTGATAATTTGCTTCTATTGCAGAAGCACCTTCTTTTGGCGCAACAGCTATCGCTTTGACACCGCTGGTCTTGTACCCAAAACCGGAATAACCGATTGCAAACTTGTCTTTTTCAACACCCTGAACTACAGAGGCGCTTCCCGGCTGTTCTTTTACAGTATTCTTGAAGTCGCCCTTATAAAGAGCATGTTCTTTAAAATAACCATAAGTTCCGGACGCTGAGTTTCTTCCGTAAAGTGAAATCGGTTTATTGCTGTACGCACCTGAAAGTCCGATTTCATTCCAAAGAGTAATTTCTTTAGGATATTTGCTGTTTCTTGTTTTTGAAAAAATAGCGTCAATCTGAGGAAGTGAAAGCGACTTTAACGGATTGTCTTTGCTTACGAATACTGCAAGAGTATCGATCGCTACAACTATTTCAGTTGGTTTGTATCCGTACTTTTTAACGAAAGCTTCAATTTCTGAAGATTTCATCTTTCTTGACATCGGACCGAACTGGGCTGAACCCGCGATCAATGCAGGAGGCGCAGTTGAAGATCCTTTACCTTCGATTTGAAATTTAACTCCCGGATAATTCTTTTTAAATCCTTCGCTCCAGAAAGCCATAAGATTTATTAGAGAATCTGAACCGATTGAGTTTAGACTTCCGGAAATTCCGGATTTCTTTGAATAGGACGGAATAGCTCCGTCAACAGATACATTCTGTGAGAAAAGTCCGGTTGAAAGTATCAATCCGGATAATGCAAGCAGAAGAACTTTCTTCATAATTTGCTCCTTATTTTTTTTCGTCAGCGCAAAAATAAGGAGCATGTGTTAGATTATTATTTTGATATTATGAAGAAATTATGAATTATTCCGTCATTTCAGATGAAGAATACCAAGTCCTTCCTTTTGAAATTTTTCATAATACTTGTCTGAAAGCTCATCAGCCTTTTCATCGAACTCTTCGCCTTCAAGGGACGGGAATTTTTCGTCGACTTCCTCTTCCGCGAAATGAAGAGCCAGGGTATTGTTTATAAGCTCTGATTCATATCCGTCAATGATATCAAACAAATCTGTTGATTCTTCATATTCTTCGCTCAGATAGCTCAACTTGGATTCTTCATCAAATACAACATTTTTATCAAATCCGTATTCTTTAGCCATAGAAAGAACATGCTGCTCAAGAGCTGAATAATCGTTATTTGGATCTTCTGAACTTTCTTCTACAACCCAGTTCGCAAGATAAAGCATTTTAACAAGTGTTTCATACTGTTTTTCATTTAGTTTCATATAATTCTCCATAATTATTTTTCAGGGCAGTTATTCCAATGACAATGCTGAATTTGACATTCTTCAAAATAAGCGTATTTCGTAAACTCATTTTTAAACCTCTTTTTGACTTGACGGATTGAAAAAATAAACCTAATTAAATTGCAGTAAAAAGCATTTATCCGTATTTTCCGAAGGTGATCAAATGAATTTATTCAGATGTGTAATTTGCTTATCTATTTCAATGATACTTTTTTCTTCGGCTGCGGCCCAGCAGAAAAAAAATGAGACCGTCACTAAACCGAAAGTTACAGAAACAAAAACTGCAGAAAAGGAAGCAAAAGCACCTGCAACAGCTGCAAAAAAAGAACCCGCAAAAAAGGAAATGACGCCTGAAGAAAAAGAAAACATCCGGAAAAAGAAAGAAGCTGAACGCGAGGCAAAACTCAAGGAATCTGATATAAAAAAAGCTGAATGGATTGAAAAAACCATAAAGTACGGAATTAACCAGGAAAGAAAACAGGCTGTAGATTTCATTCCGACAGTCAAAGACGCATCGAAAAAAAGCCATCTCGAAAAGATGCTTATTGAACTTTTGGCAAAAGAAAGTGATGTGGGTGTTATGGTAAAAGCACTAAGCATTGCAGGAGAACTAAAATTAACCGCAGCAGCTGACAATATTGCCGTTCAAATAAATAACGAATCCGAAGACGTAAAAATAGGCGCAGTATACGCGCTTAAAGACATTGGAGCAGTGCAAAAGAAGGACCTTCTTTCTGAAAAATTAAAAACGGCCGATTTCACTGTTGATTCAAATTTTACAACAGCACTTATTGAAACTCTGGCAGAATTTAAGGCAATTGAGCTTTTCCCTTTTGTGAAAGAAAAATTTTCGAACAACACAACAACAAAATCCTACCGTCTTTCGCTTTTGATATTTCTCGGAAAAATAAAATCACCCGAATCTTATGATTTTCTCCTGGAAATCTTTAAAGACGGAAACGAAGACATAGACATCAGAGGATATGCCGTAAATTCGATATCGAAGCTTGAAAGAAAAGAAGCCTCTGCGGCAATTTCAGAGGTAATCCGCGAAATCGAAACATATCCGTTTGAGAAGAAAAAGCGTTTCTATCCCCTGTATATGTACTCAGTGACATCACTTGTAAAACTCGGCGACTCTTCCGCATATGACAAACTCGAAGATTCACTCAGAAGCGACAACACCGGAGTCAGGATTCAGGCTATAAAACTTCTCAAGGAATTAAAGGATAACCGGGCAATTGACATTCTCAAGTATAAGGCGGAATTTGATCCGAGTACGAAAGTTCAGTCAGAAGCATTTAGCGCATTGAAGGAACTTGGAGTTGATTATAAAAAAGTTCTTGATGAAAAGACGGGAAAAGATACAAAAGACAAAGCTGAAAAAACCAAAGACAACAGCAAGGAAAATCCATCGGATGAAAAATAGCTTCGAACAAAGAAACCCATGGGAAAAGTTCAAGGAATTTGCCTACCTTTTTCTATTCATTGCGGTTTCTACGCTGCTTTCGACAGCTATAATGGATGCGGTAAGTTTTCCTTTTACGGTTTTCGCGCTAAACAATAAGGAAAGCTTCAACAGAATCTTTATTCTTATTGCATTTTCCCTTCTGCTTTTTTTTGTAATATATTCTTTATTTAGAATAATCAATTACTATAGAAAATCATCCGTAAGTATCATTCAGGCCGTAGTTGATTTCGCAAAACGCGTCTTTTCTGCACTTGCGGCATTTTTCTCCGTTTTGATTCTAATAGCGTTTATTCTTATTTTCATTTATCTGCTGCTGAAATACAATTATAGAATATTATACGAGCTGCAAAACTGATATGCCTGCACTTTTTGACAAATATTTTCTGAACCTTCCTCAATTCGACAGATTGGGAGATTTTGATTCCTTTTGGGATAAATCAATTGATGAACTTAAAACCATACCCTTGGAAGGACATACGAAACCATCCAAGAAACATATAAAAGATTTTGATTGTTTCGACATCAGCTTCAAAAGCATTTTTAAAGCAACGATAGAGGGACGTTTATGCATTCCTTCAGGAAGCACTGACTCTTTCCCCATTATCATTTTTCACGACTATAACTCAAAAGATTTTTACAATAATTTCAAAATCGATACGGCATTTTCTTATTTATTTATTACACTCAGAAATCATCAGCATATTGAAAAACACGACCCGGCAGAAAAGCCCCAGACAAAAGGAGAAATTCTTACTCCGAATTTTCTTGCTGAAAATATTCACGATAAGAGCAGGTATTATTTAAAAGGATTATATCTTGATGCACTTAGATCGATTGATTTTTTGAGACTTAACAGAAAAATAAACTGTTCAAGTATCGCTGTCATAGGCAGAGGACTCGGTTCAGCATGCGCTTTATTCGCAGCGGCATATTCAAAACGGATCAAAATTATTTCAATTGATGCGCCTGCACTCTGTTATCTGTCATTCAGTCAGAATCATTCAAAAAGCGACATCAGCACGGAAATTAACAGAGGAATTGCATCACAAAAGGATAAAACTGCAGTCAAAAAGAATCTTACATATTTTGACTCACTCAATTTCGCAGACAAAATATCAGTTCCTATTCAGATGATCGTCGGATTAAAAGATACTCAGAATCCTGCTCAGGCCGCATTTGCCCTTTTCAACCATATAATCGCAGAGAAAACTGCAGAAGTCTACCCTGACTCGGGTTATGAAACCGGTTCTGGAAAACAATGGGATAAGGCGATAAAATTTATAAAAGAAAATCTTGATAGTAACTAACGGCTAAGGCACAAAATAGCCGCCCCATTCCGTGCCGCTCTGTCCGTTCACATCCACTTCAATTCTGATATCCGACCACCAGTTTTTGAATTTTTTTGAACTTTTGTATGTATCATAAACGAGAGCATACCTGTATTCTTCAGAATTTTTTATATCAGAATAGAGCTTTTTGACGAGATCAGGCCTGTTGGCGGCAATCAGTTTGCCGCCCGTAGCTTCTGCAATATTTCTTATCTCATCAGACGGTGTTTCAAAACTTATTATATTTATGGTAACAAAATGATTTCTCGCATAATTGATTATCTTTGAAATACTGTATTTCGAAAAAGAATCATTTTCTATTTTTCCGTCAGTTATAAAAATCACAGAACGTCTATGCTCATCATCTATAAGATCATCGATTGAATTATAAAGAGCTTTTCCGATATTTTTACCTTCAGCATAATCTTGCTGTCTGAGAGCTCTTAGTGCGCGAAGCCTGCTCCAGTCAAAGTCATTTGATACCGAAATATCAGAATTGAACGAAACAACCTTAAGTTTATCGTCTTTTTTCATTTCACGTAAAAATATATCAGATACCCATGATATCTCTTCATGATATTGCTGCATTGAAGATGATCTGTCAACGCATAGAACGGTTTTGGCTCTTTTCTTAACCGATGAAAAATAATCAGTATAAAAACTCTTCATCCGCGCATTATCTTCTTTGACCACGAAATTTTCTTTTGAAAGTGAATAAACAGGAGAACCGTCACGGTTACGGATATTCAAATATACAGCGACAGAGGGAAAGTGAGATGTATCTATAGAAGAAATCTCAATATCAAGATTAGAATAGCGTTTGCGAAGGGGAATCATAACTTCGACAGTCTCTGCCGCATGGTCAAGGGCATACATTACACCATCACGGTCAAAGCATACCGAATTAACCCTGACAAATGATTTATCATCAGCAAATTCTTTAATTGCGATGTGTTCTTCAGTAACAGGATTATAAAAAATAATACCTGCGATATTATCGCTTATTACAAGATTTCCGTTATTATTGGAAATTCCTTTTGGAGTATCAAAACCATCAATTGAAATATTTTTTATAAAATTTCCGGACTTATCAAATACGGCAATTCTCCGGTTTCCGGTATCGGTTACATAAATGGTATCGGCAATTACAGTTATATCTGTCGGAGAGCTCAATTCACTTTCATAAGCTCCGTTTTTGCCGAAAGAAAAAACAAATTTGCCGTCTTTTGAAAATTTCTGAACTCTGTGGTTTTCAGAATCGACAATGAAAAAACTGCCGGTATCATCAAATGCGCAACCCTGCGGACCATGAAACTCAGCATCGCCGCTGCCGGAAGAACCTATTTTGAATTTAACTTTAAAATTCGAATCTACTATAACCGCCGAATCATTCTTGAAATCAGTGTAAAGAAAAAGTCCGTTATGATAATCAATGCCGTATATTTTCCCGCCGAAAATACTTTTATATGAATCGATAAATTTGCCGTTAAGATCAAACTTTGCTATTTTTCCGGAAGTAAATGAAGTTATATACAGATTTTTTTCAGAGTCGCATACAGCGTCCATCGGATAAGAAAAACGTCCGCCGGGAACTTCCCTTGACTTGACCGATCTTATGCTGTTAAATTCATCTGTAAAATTTCTTTCAGAAAAATCAGCTGAAGAGAGAAAAGAAAGAACATCTATCTTGTTTTTTACTGACGGCGAATCTGAAATGTCAGAAAGTTTTTCCCATTCATTCATTGCTTCATCGGAATAACCCGCCATGCGGTAAGCACGTGCCAAATATTCTCTGGCTGTATGATATTCCGGATATACAGTCACAGCCTTTCTGAAATATTCGGCGCTTGCGAGATAATTCATTTTATTGAAAAGAGTAAGGCCTTCACGAAAATGAGATTTTGCGTTTTCAAAATCACCTGCAAAATCAGAATGAAGCGAAACCGCTGTTGAGACCGAAATAATAGAAAATATGACTGCGGATTTTAGGAAATTCATGTTTTTTATTTACAGCTATCGGAGAATTTGTCAAGTACATAGAGTATTGAATTATAAAAACCGGCTTGCGCCGGTTTCATTTTCAATCTTTCATTTTTGTTGAGACAAGAAAGAGCAATCCGCCGAGAACGGTGATTCCTATTCTTATGGCCCATCCGATTGTTTCACCCCACATATCGATCCATACTAAAATCTTTGGAACAAAACCAATAAAATACATTACAATTGAAGCGATACCGAGCAGAAATAGAAAACCGCCCGCAGATGAAATTTTTGATTTCATTTTAACTCCTTATATTCCGAAACAGCTATCTGCGCTGTGACTGAATCTTATTTACGGCATCCGCAGTCATCTCATCGTCAGGAAGAAAATCAAGCGGATCAAGAGGAATGTCGTTTAAGCGGACTTCAAAATGAAGATGAGGTCCTGTTGAACGTCCGGTATTTCCTGAAAAAGCAATAATCTGAC
>Ga0208694_1000863_pt1 | contig 41742 bp, 63 predicted proteins | sample AD_UKC078_MetaG_FD_184442 | JGI IMG/M metagenome (GOLD analysis project Ga0208694, IMG submission 184442) | Active sludge microbial communities of municipal wastewater-treating anaerobic digesters from USA - AD_UKC078_MetaG (SPAdes) (version 2) | ecosystem: Engineered > Bioreactor > Anaerobic >...
AGGTGTCGGCGATGTAGTGCATGAGCGCTACGGCGTTGGGGCACAGGCCATTGACGCCCGATTCCGGAACGGCCGCGGCTGCCGGCGCGGTGGCCACAGCGGCCACGATGGCGGGGATCGCGAACAGTGGTGCGTAGTGCCACATCAGCGGTCTCCGAGGTCGAGGCACATCTGGTCGAGGCGTTTGGCGATGATCTCGCAATAGCGTTCCTCAAGTTCGACGCCAATCGCTTTGCGGCCCAAATTGCGGGCGGCGACGAGGGTGGAACCAGAGCCTGCGAACGGGTCGGCGACAACACCAGGCGGGCAGCGGTCCACAAGAATCTCCATCAACCGCACCGGCTTCGGCGTCGGATGGCCGATTTGCGCCACCACCACTGAACGTGCTTCGTAGGTGGTAATCACTGATCGCAGGGGAGGGGATGACTTTTTGAATCCTGTTCCAGTCACGTAGATTTCCTCGTCCTGCACCATAAAGGCCGCGTTCGCCGGCCCCGGTGCCTGACCCTGCTTGTGCCATATCAGCCGATGGTCGACAGGGTTTGGGCGATCAGCCTTCCATGACCCAAACACGATGCGCGGATTGTCACCCCATCTACGGATAACCTCATCGCGCACATTTGTGTTCGCATCGTTAGCCACCGGATCGGCAAGTGTTTGACTTCCCGCACCCTTATATCCGCCCTTTTTTGGCGCCCATGAAATCCCGTATGGCGGGTCGGTCACCAACACGTCGGCGGCCAGCCACTCGGTGATCTCCAGGCAGTCCCCGTGGTACAGCGTGACCTGATCGTCTTGGTAGTAGGGCTTCATACGGATTGTCACGCACCCTCTCCGAAGTCGAGGCACATCTGGTCGAGGCGTTTGGCGATGATCTCGCAATAGCGTTCCTCAAGTTCGACGCCAATCGCTTTGCGGCCCAAATTGCGGGCGGCGACGAGGGTGGAACCAGAGCCTGCGAACGGGTCAGCGACCGTTCCCGGCGGGCACTTCTCGATGAGCCGCTCCATGAGGGGAACAGGCTTCGGCGTCGGATGGTCGGGCCTATCTGATCGCAGATTGGACACCCGAAGAACGTTCGATCCGCGATGGCCCCGGAATCCCTCGCCTAGCACGTATATCTCTTCGTCGCCAGGTCTCCAAGGGAGGGAGAGGTCCCCCATGCCCGCCTCTCCCTTGTCCCAAATCAGCCGAAACCTCGTGCTGACCGGGCGAGGCTTGCGCCACGACCCGAACATGAGGGCAGGCCTGTCGCCCCATGCTTCGAGTGCCGCATCTCGAAGTTCGACACTTCCGTCTCCACTTATCTTTGGGGCAGGGGCTCGACCTTCCGAACGCTTTAGATGCCGATTAATGGTTGTCGTGAAGTCGATTCCGTACGGCGGGTCAGTGACGAGCACATCCGCTTCCAGCCACTCCGTATGCTCAAGGCAGTCTCCGTGGTACAGCGTGACGTTGTCGTCTTGGTAGTAAGGGGTTGCCATCACCTGTCCATCCATTCCACGAGCCCGTACCCGCCCAACGCGACAGCGGCCACGATGGCGGGGATCGCGAACAGTGGTGCGTAGTGCCACATCAGCGGTCTCCGAGGTCGAGGCACATCTGGTCGAGACGCTTCGCGATGATCTCGCAGTAGCGTTCCTCCAGCTCCACACCGATTGCTTTGCGCCCCAAGTTGCGGGCAGCGACGAGGGTGGAACCTGAGCCGGCGAACGGATCAGCGATGAGGCAGTCGGGTGACGGCTCGAGTAGTGCCTCTAGGAGTGCCACAGGCTTGACATGTGGGTGTCCGTTGAGATAACTGCCGAGCCCGAGCTTCGTGGTCAGCACCCCACTGCGTGCGGCTGTAGCTGAGGGCCAGTTGCCCAGGAGGTATATAGCTTCCCAGTCTCGGCGCCACCCATTGACTGCGCCCATAAGGCCCGAGTCTGGCGATTTTTGCCAGACGAGCGTCTGTTTGACGCCTGGGGGGTGGGGCAGGATGGGTGAGCCGAACACGATGGCGGGCTTGACCGTTCCCCACTGACCAAGAACATAGTCTCGCGCGGCAGTGTCGCGGTCATTGGCTATGCCCGCGTGCTTGCCGCCATAGCCGGGGATCCCCGGCTGCACCCATCCAATCCCATACGGCGGGTCGGTCAGGAGTAGGTGCGCAGATTCCCACTCGACAATTTCGCGGCAGTCCCCGTGGTACAGCGTGACCTGATCGTCTTGGTAGTAAGGGGTTGCCATCACCTGTCCATCCATTCCACGAGCCCGTACCCGCCCAACGCGACAGCGGCCATCACGGCGAGGACGCGGGTCATCCGCGCACCGCCCGGGGTGGGATGTGATCGAAGAAGCCTCGGAACACGCCGAGTTCTTCCATCGCGGCGTAATCGCGCTCCTCGCGCTCGAACTCGGCGAGCGCCTGGGCGTGCTTGATGTTGCGGTCAGCCTCAAGTTCGGCATCGGTGGGGCCGGGTTTGCACTGGATGATCGGTAGGTCGTCGAAGGTCACAGGAAGCCCTCCCGCGGGGTGACGGTTACCTCGGGCTTCCAGGGCATCGGGTAGTCGTTGGCGATGCCACAGTCACAGCTGCCAAGGAAGGCCTGGACGATCGCCAGCTGGGCGTGGACACCGGCGCGCTCGACCTTGTGGGTGACGAAGGGCAGTGTCGGGTCGAGGCATTCGGTCTCGGCGAGGAGCCTTTCGGCCTGGGTGAAGTGGTCTGTCATGCCAGCTCCGATCGCAGCGCGGCGATGTTGAGGATCTCGGTGACGAGACCGCCGAGGGTTCCGTCCTTGCGAGCGGCGTCGAGCTTGCCGACGGCCTGGCGCAGCTCGTCGTCAAAGAGTCCCTCGGCGCTTATGGGAGTCGCGCGGCCTACCAGTTCACCGATCACCACCTCACAGTCGGCGAAGTCGGTGCAGTCGGCCTCGGCCAGCGCGGTGGCGAGCGACTTCTCCCACTTCTTGCGGGTCGCTGCAGGCATCCCCCGTGCAGCGGCAGGCTGCTCGTCGCCCTCCTCTTCTTCTTCCTCGCCGACGATCTCCGGCTCGATCACCGGGGCGATGGCAGCGCGCAGGCCGTCGACACCGCGACGCGTGCTGGCGACCTTGCGCGGGGCGAACGGCGATTCGAGTTCCAGCTCTTCGCGCGAGTAGGCGATGCCGAGTAGGACATCCGGAGCGATCTTGCGGCAGACCTCCATGGCGGCCTTGGCGTAGAGCATCGACTGCGGATTCGTCTTGTACTGCTTGTTCGTGGTGAAGCCGGCCAGCTCGGCGCGCTTGATATCCCAGGTGGCCACCTCGACTTCTCCGGTCTTTGGGTTGCACGCCGAGACGGTGACCGAGTCGTCAGTCGAGGAGACGGTCTGGACGGTGATGCCGTGACGCTTGACGAGCGCGACGGCGGTGCGCGCATAGATCGCCGGTGCTCCGTGCACGACGAAGATCTGCTGGAGCGACTGGATCGGGTTGAGTCCGATCTCGGCGCCGTAGAGGATGGCGGCCGCGCCGTTCCCGGGCTTGCCCTTGTAGATCGCTGGTACCAGGTCGGTATCGCACAGCGCGTCGGCCAGTTGCTTGGCGGTGGTCATCGCCTGGGCGTGCGCCATGAGCTGGCCGATGGCATCGGCCTGGGCGGGACGCTGGGCGGGCAGGATCTCGATGTCGCTGGTGATGTTTTCGACGGTCATGCGGTTACCTCCTGGGTGAGTTGGTCGAGGTTCTTGGTGGCGAGCGCCAGGGCGATGGAGCCCTTGGCGTGGGGTCTGCGGTCGGCGATCTTGATGTCGCCGCACATCGCGGTCTGGGCGTTGCCCATGAGGTCGAGCAGTCTGGTCTTGGCTTCTCGAAGCTGGCGCTCGTGGTACTTGTGGTCGGAGTCCGTTTGCAGAAGTTGCCAGGCCAACCCGTGGTCGACTTCGACTGTGCTGCCGTCGATGTCGGGGTGTAGGGCGCGAACGGCCTCGTAGGTGGCGACGCTGTCGTCGAGATCCGGCGGTGTGTCACCGGCCAGCGATTGATAGAACGCAAGGCAGCGTTCGTGGATGGCGTCGGCGACGCCCTGGTCGTACTCGATGACGTAGGTGTGAGCCTCGAAGAAGGGGCCGAGCACCACCAGTTCCGCCGGATGGTCGGTGAATCCGGTGTAAGCCATCTGTGCCATGACTTGCGCGACGTAGTCGGCCGGGGCGGCGTCGGTGAACTGGTCTCCCCATGCCGACAGGTCTCGGGCCATCTTGAACTCGACGACGCGGCGGCTTGAGCCACGCCGTGCACGGCGGTCGAGGGTGACCGCGGCGGGATAGCCGAAGCGATCCTCGGGCACGACGTACTGCACTTCCCCCGGTGACAACTGCCACCCGACGTTGCGGCGCTTCCAGATGCTTGCCATCGCCGGCTCGAAGTCGTGGCCGAGGGCGAAGATCTCCGACGGTGGCGGCCCGTCGAGGGTTCCCTTCATCCGATGCCAGAGCCGAAACGGCGACTCGAAGCGTGAGACGCCGAGGATGGCGGCGACCTTCGACGGCGTGATGAGGCGCGAGTGTTCAGGGCTGCCGGGTGCGATGTAGCCGGATTGGCCGGGGCGGAATGACTTAGCCATCGCGTGCGTCCTCCTTGTCGCCGACCAGGCCGAGAGCGCGGCGGGACTCCTGGGTGGACAGTTCGTCAGCGGCGACCCACCACTCGTCGTGCTGCCAGTCGTTGCTCATCGCTGCTCGATCCAGCCGAGCAGCCCGTAGCCGATCGCACCGACAACAACGACGGCCGCGCCGACGGCGAAGTCGCGCGTCGAGGTCAGGACGTTTGCCGCGGCGTACATCGCGCCGATGATCATCGTGAACACCAGTGCGGCGCGGACGGGGATCTTCATGCGCTCACCGCCCCATCGAGCCACTGGTACAAGTCCGGGCGGATCGCGGCCAGTCCTTTGCGGGTTTGGCTGTAGGACATGGGGCATTCGTTGAACAGGGAATCCGGATGCGGTTCAACTTCCGAGCCGATGACCCACATCGGATTGCCGCAGACCGGGCACTTGCGCTTGTCGGCCGGCGGCAGGTCGTTCTTGAACCGTTCCACCGACCTTGACGTGCAGCCCAGTCGGCGTGCGACTTCCTCGGCGGTCAGGCCGGTCTCGTAGACCGATCCGGTGCGCGCCATCTTGTCGGCCAGGCGGCGCATCACCATCCGGCGCTCGACGGCAGTAAGCCTCAACGCCGTTCCGTTGCAGACCATCTCGACGGCCATCCAGTCGATGTCGGTCATCGCACCGGCTCCCAGGTGCCCAGCGACTTCTGCCGGTGCTCGTAGGCGATCGCATGGGCGCGGGCCTCGGGCGTGTGCGGGCCGACGTAGTCGCAGTCCATGCAGACCGGCTGGAAGGTCTCGCCGAATATGACGGTCTGGACGTGATTGATGGCGACGAGATGGGCCTTGGTGTCCATCATCTGCAGCAGCTCGCTGACGCTGGCATTCCTCATGCGATCGCCGACCTCGGGCTGTAGGTCTGGATGAACCGATCGAGCAGGCCGAGATGCCGGGGGCAGATCTCATGCACGCTGATCTCAATGACCTGACCGGCCTGGAACAGCGTCAGCCCGTCGTCGCGGATGGCCTGACCGATTCCGCTGACGCCGGCCAGGGCTGGGTAGGAGTCCAGCGTGCTGCATACGGCGTCGCCATAGGCCGCGGCGTAGGCGTAGGCGACATGGTCGATGTCGGCCTTGGCGGTCGGCGTCGACAGGATCATCAGGATGCAGCCCATGGCGGCCATGAAGATCATGAGCAGGGTGACGCCCAGGGCGTCGAGCAGCTTGGCCTTGAGTTGATAGCGCGGAGCAATGGTCTGGTGTTTCACGATGCTTCCCCCGGGATCGGTCGGTCGAGGTAGGTGGCTTCGGTGCGCAGCGTGTCCGGGGACCACTCGCCGGTATTGACGTTGACGGCGTAAAGCCGGTTGAACTTCTCCAGAAGGACTGCGGCGGTGCGCATCTCGGCGGCGAGGTCGATGTAGTCGCTCATGCGATCACCTCGCGGGTGGCGAAGTCGTAGACGACGGCGGTGTCATCGCGGACGAGCGCCAGGGCGTCCTCGGCTGCGGCCGTGAAGTCATCCGTAGTCCAGATGACGGTGGCCGAGGGGTGTCGGAGCTTCGCTTCCTCGACGGTCATTTCAGACCTGCGCTTTATGCTTTTGATGTTCACTGCGGTTCTTCTCCGTTCCTGTAGTGGACTGGCCGTCGCGGGGGGCATCCCGCGGCGGCCTTCTAATCGCCGAATGCGGCGAAATCAGCGGCGCGGTCGCGGAGTTCGAAGACCAGGGCGACCTCGGGCATGGACTTGATCTGCGGGCCGATGACGTCGGCGGCCATGTAGAGCAGTTCGGAAGTGGATTTGTCGGGGTGCCCTCCGGTGCCGGCAGCCGCGAGGCCTGCACTGGCGACGGCGCCAGCACCGGAGGGCGGTGCGACTTCCTCAACGGCCGGGGGGGCGGCTGGAGCAGTCGCACGTTTCGGGGCGAGGAATCCCTCGCGAAGTTCTCGGTCCCACTCGGCCAGCGAGGGCCAGTCGGGGAGGATCTCGACGGGGAAGCCGATCTCCATCAGCTTGTTGGCGGCGTCCGCTACCTGGATCAGCAGCCGGTTGAGGGCGCGATCGGCGGAGCTGCCAGAGCCTGCGGGCCGCCGTAGTAGTAGCGGTCGTTGGGCGGTCACGCGCTGGCCTTAAGTAGTGCCTCGACGTCGTCGCGGCGGAATCGGCGGTGCCCTGTCGGCGTCCTAAATGATGCGACTCGGCCAGCCTTCTCCCAGCGTCGCAGGGTATCGGCCGATACTCCGATCAAGGCTGCGGCTTCGCTCACCCGCAAGTGATCTGCGGTATTCGCAGGGTGCTTGCTTTGCATGAGGCATATTCAAGCATCCTTGTCCAGATTGCGCAAGCATTGAGTTACACCACACACGGGCTCGAATCTGTCTAGGCGAACTACGGCGGACCAAGGACATCCGGGCGGTACAAGAGCTGCTCGGCCATTCCTCACTGGCCGTCACCGAGCGGTATGTGCAGTGCGATGACGACGCCAAGCGGGCCGCGATGATGGCGGCGGTGGCCTAAACGCCGGAAAGCCGCCCCGCTCTCCCTTGTGGGGAAAGCGGGGCGGCGGTTCGCCGGGGACGGGGTTAGTCCTCTACTTCGGCGGCGTTGTGGTTCTCGACGGCTGCCAGGAGCAGGCCGACGCATTGCCAGTCGGGCTGCTCGGGCGGTGCCCAGTGCCAGCTGCATGACTCAATACGGCCATCGGCGTCCATGCGTTCCAGTCCCATGCTGATCACGAACTGCGTGACGACCCAGCGGTCTCCGGTGTCGTCGAGTTCATCCATGACAGCCTGGATGGCATCGCGCAGGCGCTGGGCTGGGTCGCTCATCGTGAGCCCAGCCGGGTGGCGAGGCGGTGCAGCGGATCAATGCGGGCGGGCCAGCGCCGCAGCAGATGTCCGGCGAGGTAGATCACGGCGAGATGAGTGGCGACGGGATGGCGCCGGCGGTGGCGGTCGGCGGCCTCGGAGAGGAGTTCCCAGTCGCGGCGGGTGGCGGCGGCGATCTCGTAGCCGAGGACGGCGGCGGCCAGGGTGAGCCAGGCGTAGTCGGCGGGCTTCATAGCAGCGCGAAGCTGGCCACGTCGAAGCCGTCATCGTTGATCTGGAAGACCGCCAAGGCCGGATCTCCGTCTTCGCCCATCTTGTTGCGGACCCAGGCCGAGCCGTTGTCGAGGGTGGGGGCCTGGATGTGCCAGCGGGCGCGGCCGGTGATCGGGTCGCGCCCGGATGGCCGCAGCGAGGCGAAGTGGAAGTGGCCTGAGACGAGCACATCGCAGGACAGGACTCCGGCGTGGCCCATCTTGGCCCACCAGGCTTTGATCTGGTCGGGGTTGTTGACCTGATGGCCGTGGACGAGGCCCAGTCGCACGCCGTCGCGCACCTCGAACTGCAGGGTCTCCTGCCACTCGTCGGCACGGTGGAAGCTCACCGGCAGACCGACTTCGGTGTTGAGGGATTCCAGGCGCTTGTTGATATGCAGACCCCAGTCGTCGGTGGGGCGGCCAGCATTCTTGCCTTCGCGGCGCCAGGCGCAGTGATTGCTCGGGATGGACAGCACGTCGACCGGGGCGAAGGCCGCGCACAGCTTGATCGTCTTCCACAGCTCGGTGGCAGCGACGTCGACCTGATCCATCAGGGACAGGCAGTTGGTGCGGTGCTGGGCGGGGAAGTTCGAGAAGCCCTCGATGATGTCACCGGCGTCGGCGATGACGATGCGGTCGAAGCGCTGCCGGCGCAGCCATTCCTTGACTGCAGCCCGCTTTGACTCCAGGCGTTCCATCAGTTCGGTCAGCCCGCCGAGGTGGTCGACCTTGCCGGTCTGCACATCGGCCCAGACGATGACGGCCGTCGAGGCTCCGTCGTTGCGCTTGAGCGGCCTGACTTTGGTCTTGCGGACCTCGTTATAGAGGGCGGGCAGATCAATAGAAAAGCCTTTGGCGACAAGGGTGAACTTGTAGGCCGTCAGCCAGGTGGTCTCGTAGACCCCGGTCCCCCGGATGCGAGCGCGCTGCTGCCACTTGGAGATCTTGGCGGGGCCGACGATGCCGACCTTCTCGGGGTCATAGCCGAACAGCGCCAGGATGCCGTCGATGTCAGTGGGGTCGAATCCATCGGTCTGCGGGCCGGTCTGGATGTAGCCGGCGGTGCCATCAAACTCGGTGCGGGGAATGTAATCCGGGGTGTCGTCGCCGATCTCGTCGGCGATGTCGTCAGCGAGTCCCACGATGATTCGCCAGGTGATACTTCAGGGCACTATCGCAGCTGTCGTATCCCCACTTCTCGGAGATGACCCGGAACAACACGGCCCGGTTGTAATTGGGCTCGGCGACGTAGTTGTCGAAGGCTTCGCGGTCGGATGTGCTGAGGTTGGCGTACCACTGACAGGTATGGCAACGGGGACCACCGCGGGGTCTTGGTGCGGTGGCCAGGTCGTCGGCGAGGGACACGAGCGCTCCTTACTGGTGGCGTCGTCCTGCTCGGTGTTCGATCTCGGAGCGCAGCTCGGTGATCTGCTGGCGGCGTAGATCATCGGTAGCGGCCATGTCTTGGCGCAGGCCGCGCACGTCGTGGCTGAGCGCCTCAATGCCCGCAATGGCGCGGTCGACGTCGGCCCGGAGCGGCTCGGTGTGACCGTTCTGGACGTTGCCGACCAGGGTGTCCGCTTTGCGGTTAACGGTCTGGATCGCTTCGTGATGGGTGTCCGCTTTGCGGTTAACGGCCTGGATCGCTTCGTGATTCTTCCGGGCGAAGTAGGCCGGGACCGCGGCGACGGCGATCAGGACCAGCCCGTACCAGGCGTGATCAACGAGATCCAGCCAGTTCTGGGCGTCGTACCAGTTCATGGGAGCTTGACGGAGTCGATCACCTGCTTGGCCAGCGGGCCAAAGACGGGGATGGTGGACAGAACGTCGGAGGCGGCGGCCTTGACCTTATCCAGAGCGGCGGTAGCGGCCTGCGCCTGGGCGCTGACGGCGTTGATGGCGTCGACGGCCTGCTGCTCCGGTGACCCGGAGAAGTCGAGGGCGCCCTCTTTGCGTTGCTTGGAGACGACGACTCCGGCGGTTGCGGTGGCGCCGACGCCGAGCAGTCCGAGGATCGCGGTGATGGCGTTACCGAGGGCGGTGGCAGTACCGCCGTCGATGCCGTGCCACAGGGCCAGGATGGTGACGACGGTGGTGGCGATAGTGCCGAGCCCGTAGGCGGTCTGGCGGATGCGCGGGTTGAACATGGTTTAGCCCTTCAGGTAGTCGGCGAGGATGGCGGGATTGGCGCGTTCGATGTCGGCAAGCACGGTGGCGGCCTGGGCGACGGCGTGCGGATCGGTGACGGCTCCCTGGCCGGCGGCGGTGCGGGCCACTCGGGCCACGGCATCGCGGTCGCCGAGGCGGGCAAGGCGCTCGACCAGCTCGGCGTGCGTCATCGCGTCGACGTTGAGCAGCATCCCGGCCGGGGTGTCGATGAGCCCCTCGCCCGGGGTGCGGTAGATGCTGCGGCTGGGCAGGCGTTGGGTGAGTTCGCGGTAGACCGCGTCCCACTGCTCCTGGGGAACCTGGGCCATGCTGTCATCTCCTGTCGTGGTGGCGAGGCGGGTGTAGAGCGCAACGGCGTCAGCGAAGCGCTGCTGATAGCGATCGGGGAAGGCCGAGACCTGCACGGCCTGGGCGAACCATCCCGGCTCGACGTCAGGGTCGTTGTAGTCCAGGCGGATGAGGTGGTCGTAGAACAGGCCAGCGGACTTGGACGGGTCCATCAGCACCGCGGCCGGTCCCCACATCGGGCAGCGCTGCTGGAACAGTCCGACGGAGTCATAGTCGGAGCCGACCGCGTCATGAGGCAGGCTCATCGAGGACGGCACCGAGGCGTTCGCCCACATCTTCAGATCAGACTCGACGAGCGCGGTGGCGAGAGCAATCTGAATTCCGCGCGGGCTGATGCCGCGGCGCTGTCCTTCTCGAATGATGGCCTGGGCGTACTGGTCCCGCTTGGTGAGCGGCTGCGGCGCGACGATGTTGGCCGCGCTGCCGAGGATAGGGCCGGGGATGTAATGCCAGTCGTTGGCATAGCTGGTGTCGTAGACGCTCATCGCTTGGCTTCCGGTAACGCAGCCGTTGGAGCCATTGGACTCCCCGCGCATCCCGTCGACCTCGCACCAGGTATGCGAGTTCGCACCACCGCCGGGGCCGTGATGAAAAGCGATCTTGACGACGGCGTCGGGTGGGAAGTCGCGCGGATGGGCGACGCAGACGGTATTAAAGATGGTCCCGGTCTGGCCGACCTCGATGGGCCGCCAGGACTCGGTGCTCATGCCGTGCCGGGACCATGCCATGCGCGGGCCGTTGCGGACGGCGTCGCAGATGTCGACGACCAGGCCGGAGCAGTCGGTGCCGACGCTGGTGTTATTCGGGTTCCAGTTGCCGCCGTAGACGTAGTCGTTTCCGACCCGGTCGGTCAGGATGCGCTTGGCGAAGTCGACGTTAGCGCGCAGCACGCCGACTGGTGATGCAGCGGGCATTTACTTGCCGACCGACTGCGCCGGCATCTGCACGGTGATGCTCGGATCAGGAAGCGCGGATACGGGCTTGCAGCTACTCAGCACTGCGATAGCGATGGCGGCCAGGATGGCGATACGCATGGGGTAATTCCTTAGTGCCAGAGGGATATTGCGACGGCAGCGGCGGCTAGCACGGTGGCGAAATAGACGGCGAGCGCGGTGTAGGTGTCGGCGGTCACCAGTCGGGCTCTTCCCACGGCCGGGTGGCTGCATAAAAAATGCCGCCGTAAATGGTGAGGGCGGCAGCGAGGGCGGTCAGCAGGTGGCGGGTCATGAGGCCAAAATTTCGAATTGCACCGCACCTAAGGGGTGAGTAGTGGACGAACTTATTGTGATGTCCGCGGTTCCGTCGGATGTTGTGACATCTTTAGTCGCAAACGCCTGAAGCGACATGGCGTTGCGGAGGGTGTACCCGCTAGGGACGGAACTGATGCCCACAAAGTTTGGGGATGACAGAAACCAGTTTTGGATGATCGCGGACCCACCCGATGTGTCTGTGAGCGTGATAGACGGGGCGGTAATGGTAGTCGTAGACGAAGGGGAAACGGTTGTTGATTTATTTTTGCCGCCGATGGGTGATGATGTTTTGTTGCCTGTGAACACCGCGGCCGACATGGTGCTGCTACCGGACCAGGTGCCGGATGTGTGATTCGTGGCTGTAGCAATACCGTAATAAACACGGAAATAAACGATGTCGAACCCGTCAGGCGTTGCTGCGCCGTTCTGAATGTTAACCCATGTTGGCACCGTTCCAGACGCCGTGGGAACCGTTGGATCTGCAGTGTTTGAAGTTGCCACAATGATGATGATGTTGCCCACCGCGTGCGTGGGGAGTGTCACCGTGTTTGAGCTACTTGAGGTCAATGCGCTGAAAGTCACCGCTGACTTCTTCGCACCGGCCAGCATCATGTTATGTGCGGCGAACATCAGGGGGTGAACCCTTGCGCGATGGAGCCGTACCAGTTCGTGCCATCCGAGACAAATGTCAGGATGTCCATTTTTCCGGCGGTGGCGGTGATCGTCGGGGCACCCGAAGTCCCCCACTTCACACTGGTGAATGTCGCCGTACCGTTGCCCGTTGATGCGGCCTGCTTGAGCAGCAGCACAAAGCTTTTCCCTGCCGTTGCGGTTGGCATCGTGAACGTGGCCGCTGTCGAAGCGGTGAGCGTGGCGGTCTGTACCGTGCCGCTCGTCAATGCGATTGTGCTTGCTGATGACACGGTGCCGATAGCCACCACAGATTCGGTGTAGTTGGTGATCGTCGGGTTCGTGACCGTCTTGGCCGTGAGGGTTTGGGTTGCCGACGTGGTGACCACGTCCACACCCTCAACGGCCAGGATACCGGCCGCGCTGCGGGTTACCGTCGTGTCTGAGGCATGGCCGACTTCCAGGCTCCCTACGCCCAATGCTGTTGCCGTGGACGCGGTGATACCGGATACCGGCAGGCCAGTGCAGTTCGTCAGTGTGCCCGACGCTGGCGTGCCCAACGCCCCGCCAGTGAGGAGAACGTCAACACCCTCAACGGCGAGCTTCCCCGCCGCGGAACGGGTCAACGTCGTGTCCGTGGCGTGCCCCAACTCCACCGAACCAACACCCAACGCGGTACTAGTAGAAGCGTTGATGTCAGCAACAGCATGTGTGTGCGAGGTAGGTGTACGGGCATTCGACAGGCGGGAATCATCACCGATACACACAGTGGTTGAAGTAGTGCCGGTGGGAAGGTTCCCGATGGCAACCTTCGACCCAGAATCCAAACCGGCGTAACCACCGGATGCACCCTTGTTTGCGGTCTGCTCGGCCCCGGTGATACGGGTGTCGTTACCGATAGCCACCGTGGATGATGTTGTGCCCGTGGGAAGGTTGGCAATCGCCAGCTTCGATGAAGCATCAAGACCGGCATAGCCGTTGGCTGCATCTTTATTGGCAGTGGCTTCCGCACCAGATACCGCGGCAGCGTTGAGCGTGGCCCACGTCTTCGACCCGGTCCAGTACTGGCCGGCACTGCCGGCGGTGATCGTCGGTTCCTTGCCGCTCAGTGCGGTTGAAGTAGCAGTGCTGACCGGCTTATCCGCATCAGCGGTGTTGTCGACGGCGGACAGTCCGACGTCGGACTTGGTGAGGCTGATGACGCCGGTGTATCCGTTGACCGAAGCGACCGCATCGGTCGAGTCCGACTTCTCCCAGACCGTGCCGTTGTAGATGACGTAGTCACCGACGCCCCAGGCGATCGAACCGGACCCGAGGTTGACAGTGCCCGCCACGCTGACGCGGTAGACGTCGCCGGTGTCGCCGGTGCCGTCGGCCAGCGTCGGCGTATTGCCGGAGGCGGACCAGGTGCCCTGATAGGACATGATCGAGGCGGGAAGCTGCGAGTAGGGAACCTTGCCCGCTGAGTCGAGGGTGGCGATACCCCCTGCTACTCCGCGGGCGCCGGTGTACTCGGCGTCGATCGCGGTGCGGGCGTCGGCCTTAGTGGCGCCGGCGGCGATGACGGCCGGCTTATCGGCGAGGGTCGTCCACGTCTCATTCGACGCCGATCCGGTGTCTCCCTTGGGGATAGCGATGTCGAAGACGGCAGCCGATGAGGTGCCGACATTGGTGACCGAGGCGCTGCTGCCAGGGGACAGCGTGGTGACGGTTCCGACAGCGATGCTGGCAGCGGCGCCGGTGTTGCCGGTGCTGCCGGTGTCGCCTTTGTCGCCCTTGTCGCCGCGCGGGATGGTGATATCGAGTACAGCAGCGCCAGCGGTTCCGGTATTGGTGACTGATGCCGAGCTGCCCGCGTTACCGGTCGACACGGTGCCGACCGAGATCGTCGCAGCCGATCCGGTGTCGCCCTTGTCGCCTTTGCTTCCGGTATCACCACGCGGGATGGCGAAGTCGAGGACGGCGGCCGCGGACGTTCCGGTGTTGGTGACCGACGCCGAGCTGCCTGCCGATCCGGTGCTGACCGATCCGACAGCGACCGTCGCGGCAGATCCGGTGTTACCGGTATCGCCCTTGTCGCCCTTGGGAAGCGTGAAGTCCAGCACTGCCTCACCGGAGGTTCCGACATTGGTGACGGATGCGCTGCTTCCGGCCGATACGGTGCCGATGCTGATCGAGGCAGCTGGTCCGACGTCGCCGGTCGGGCCTTTGAGGCCAGCCAGTGAGACCGGATCGGGGATGTCGAATCCGCCGAAGCTGAAGACCAGATCGGTTCCATCCAGGCGAACCCCGCCCGGGGCGATCTTGGTGATGCCGGTGGCGGGCTGTCCGGGCTGGCGGCCAACCTCGATCAGGTTGATCGTGGTGTCGGAGTTGGGAGCCTGGAAGGTGAACCCGGTGATCATGCCAGTGACGCCGTTGAACTTCACGGCAGTGAAGCTCACCTGGTAGTAGAGCGGGGTGGCCAGCTCGAGCAGCGGGGTGTCGGCCAGGAGCCGGACCGGGGCATAGGTGCCGGTGCCGCCGGCATCGGGATCGGTTCGGAGCTTGAGGCGGCCATCGGCGACGTCGATCTTGGCGACCACTGGCATCGCCGCGTAGGCGATCGGGCGTGGGCTCGCGCCGGTGGCCAGGATCAGGTCGCCGGTGGCCAGAACCGGAGTGAAGGTGACGGTCGCGCTGACCGAGCCATTCGCCTGCGGGTCGTAGTCCGAGTCGGTGTCCGCATCGGCGATGACTGAGCGGAAGTCGGCTTCGACGGTGAAGTAGGTCGGGTTAGTCATCTGCAGCGTCCTCCACGGTCTCCGGGTTGGTGTCGGCGGACTGGGCCAGCTCGCGGCGCTTCTCGGCGGTCTTGGCCTTCGACGCCTGGGCGATCATGTCTACGACGGCCGACAGTCCGCCGCCGCCGGCTGCCTTCGGTTTGGCCAGTTGGCCTGTCACAGTGACGGATTGACCCGGGACGTCGTCCCATCGGAAGCCTTCGACCTCACCATCGAACAAAGTCAGACCGGCGTAGGTGATCGTCAGAGCGGACACTGTTCTCCTTGGATTAGGCAGCAGGTGGGACGAGCGTGGTCGACCAGCCCGCCGTCGTCGTCGGCGGTACAACCACCGGCGCGACCGCAGACTCGTTTGCCTTCTCGGTTAGGAATTTGAGGGCGATCTGGTAGGACGTCAGGTTGCCGTCAGGGTTACCGACCGGCGGCATAAACGGGTAGGCGGTGTGGCCGAGTCCTTTAAGCCATGTGAACGTTTTGCCGGCGGCATCAGTAAATGTCAGTGCGTTATCGGCGAATGCCATCGTCGCCAGCGATAGCGCAGCGATGGGAATGGATAGCGCGAGGTATGCCGCCCACTCGAACGGATCAGCGGTGTTGAGAAAAACATCGTTACCCGCCGACCATGCCAATCCCTGCGGCGAATCACCAACCGAGGTAATAATGTCGTCGGGATGGGCAAACTCGATCCATTTGAGCGGATCACACTCGGTAGGTTGCAACCTGCGATAGGGTCCGGTCGCCGGAAAACTACCGTGACCGCCGGTAGTCGAACCAGGAATGTCGAACGCGCCAGACCATGTGCCGCCAACGGATCCGCGGTAGTTGACGGCGCGGCGCGGATTGCCGAACATGGTGCCGCCGATGAAATCGGCCGCTTTCGATTCCAGCGCGCCACCAGATTTCGTTTCGAGCATCACGCCGACCATCACGGCGGCGCCCTGCGAATAGCCGCCGACCGCCCACTTTTGGCCCTTGGGAAGCACTTTAACGAGGTTGATTATGTTCTGAATCCCGGTGTCGATACTTAAACCCATGTTCTGCTGGGCGGCCGGGTAGAACACTTTTTTGGCCGAAAACATAGTGCGGTCGAGGAAACCGGTAAACGGGTCCTGCGGTGGTCCTCCGCCCCACCGGCGCGTCATACCGTTCAATCCTGCGACGAGCGCAGAATCACCGGGGCCTGGTTCGGTAATCTCGAGGTCGCCGGCCTTCGCCATTTCGGCTGTGGCATAGGACGTTCCGACGCAGTAATAAAATTCTACTGTCACGCGCCGGCCTCGGCCACATAGAGATCGTCCCAACCGTCGACCTCGGCCGAGGTGGCGCTGCGCGATCCGACATTGGTGGTCGCTACCAACCACGCCAATCCTGCCAGCTGCGGTACGGACTCATCGAAATGTGTTCGGATCGCCACCGCCCCGGTGACCGGATCACGTTTCACTGTGCCAGTCGCCGCGGTCACTGAATCACCGTCCAACCGTCAACCTGTGCGCTGCGCGCCCAATAGCCGCCCTTGAGTGCGCGCATGATGCCCCACGCATTGATGGATTCTGGATCGGTTTCGTCGGTGCGGATCGCTACAGCGTCGCCATCTGGCGATACACGGATTTCGCGGGACATTCTGGTGGGTACTCCTTATGCGTAGGAACGGTTCAACAAAGTAATGCCGAAATACGTTGTCGTCGGATCTCCGACGATCAGTGAGTTGAGTGCGGTATCACAGTCGTATCCGGCTGTGATGCTTTGGTTTCCGTTGACGTAAACCTGAAATGAGCATTGAACGAATCGGACGCCTCGGCCGAGTCCGTTGATGAAAATTCCGACGCCGTCCTGGCCGCGCCGGTAGATGCTGCCGCCGACATAGATCAGGGGACAGATGTTGTAGGCCGTCGATAGGTTGCCGTTGATTCGCAGTCCCATTTCGACCCGATACCAGCCGGCGTTTTGCGGGGTGAACGATGCTAGTGCGACGTTGTAGGTGATGTCAGACGTTGCGCTTTCCAACGTGTTGAAACAATTGCTCAGCGGGTTTGTGGTGTTGCTGACGCCGTAGTTACCGGCCGCCGTCGAGCGGCACATGCTGGCGCCGGAACCCAACAGCCCGAGTGAATCTTTGGGTAGATAGTTGATATTGATTGTGCCGCTGTTGATTTTGTCTGCCGGCAGATCGGGCACCGCACCGACGGGTATTTCCCCGGTGATAGTTGTTCCGTCAATCGGCGGTAGGACGTCGCCGGATAGTTCTGGTGCAACGTAGGGCAGACCAAACAGTGTGCTAACCAGTGTTCGAATTGACTGTTTCACTGTTTTCGACAGCGTTGCGTAGCCGGCGTCGCCGAACACTGCCTGACCGATGCCGTCGATCATGGTGGTGATATTGCCGTTAGCCGTGCCGGCGTTCGCGAACCCTTGCCCGGCGTAATAGTTGACGGTGCCGAGCGCGGAAATAAAGTCTGACCAGATTTTTCCGGCGCCGCCGCTACCAAATACTGCGTTCCATGCGCCAGCCCACGTTTCGGGCAGCTTATCCACCCAGGACTGCTCGACAAGTCCGGTTTTACGGACGGCGATGTCGTCGAACCAGACTTTAGCGCCCGAGTTTGCGTTCACCGCTAGCCGAACCTGAATTGAGGTGACGCCTGCCGGCAGTGAGATCTCGCCGGCGCCGGCGGTGCCTCCGATGACAATGGTCGACCCGGTCATTGGCTGGAACGTCGAGGCCGCCGAGGTGCGGGTGCTGACAACATGGGTTGTCTGCTGCACTGTGCCGATCCACGGAATGATTGACAGCACCATCGAGCCGGACGTGAACCCTGACGTCAGCACTGATGCCGACACTTTAATTTTGTCGTTGGTGGCCGTCTTGATTGACTGTTTGCTGTAGATCTGTTGCAGCGATCCGGTCGCGGTAGCGCGCAGGGCGCCGCCCGTCGAGGTAGCCGAAACTGTGTTGTCCCATGACCAGCCGCCGGCCGACTCGACTGTCACCGCCGTCGCAAAATCGCCCTGCGACAACAGGTTCGGCTCAGAAGTGTTGAGCATTCCGATGGACAGGATGCCTCCGAGGATCTTGTTTCCGATCTCGGTCAAACTGTCTTTCGATACGGTGGCCTTCTGCTCGAGTTCTCTAAAAAACCGATCCACGGTGCCGAAATCCAAAGCCACACCGTCGGCCTCGGTCAGTCCGGTGATCGCCGAAACCAACGGGCCGATGATCGGAATGTTCTTAGTAAAGTCAGTGATCGAACCTGTGATGAACAGTGATTTGAAATACTCGATGATCTTGACCAGCATGTCGACAAACGATTGCGGGTTGATGATGCCGGTCAGTGCGACGCTGATCTTCTCGATCAAACTCTGCAACGTCGGCAGCGGGATCAGACCAGATATGGCGTTGATTAGGTTGTTGAATGCTGCCAGTACCGTCGCGCCGAGCTTGTCCCATAGGTCATCGAGCCAAGTGAACAGCGGCACAAGGATATTCGCGCCCGGGCCGGTCGGCGCCGGATTCGGTGTGATGTTGGCGAACAGCCGCCACAGCCAGCCGAGCCAAGTGAAGATCGGTTGCAGCACCGACTCGACAGCGTCGCCGAACAGATCCCATACCCACGCTAAAAATGAGAACAGCGGTTGCAGCACAGAATCGGCGAATGCATTGCCGGTCGATGGTGGTGGATTGCCGGCTGGTAACCCAACGAAAACCCAATGTAGGAATGTGAAGATCGGTTGCAGCACCGACTCGACAGCGGAACCGAAAAGATCCCACGCCCATTTAAGGAACGTGAAGAGTGGCTGGAGCAGTGCATCAGCGATCGCATTTCCGGTTGTTGGCGGTGCATCGCCATGCGCCAGACCGTAGAACAGCCAGTGCAGGAACTCGAAGATCGGCTTGAGGACCGACTCGACGCTCGACCCGAAGAGTTCCCACAGCCAATTGAGCCATTCAGCGACGCCTTGGCCGATCGTCCCCACGATCAGCCGGATCGGTTCCAGTAGATCTTGAATTGCCAGCAGTGTCGGATCTTCGCCGTCATAGGTTCCGGCGAGTGCTTCGAGCAGCTGCACGAACTGTCCGACAACCGGCAGGCTCTCGATGAAGTCCAGCAGCAGCGGCGGAATGTCTTCCGGGCCTTGGATGTCGACGGGGTCGGCGGTGGCGATCCGTGAGTTGATCTCGGCCCAGATCTTGGTGAGGATTCCGAACGGGCTCAGATCCGACAAGATGTTTCCGCCGGTGGATGCGCCGAAGATGGCGGGCATCTGCTCACCGGCCCTATTGCGCATCGCCGTCGCGCTCTGGTCCTGCAGTCGCTGGCCGAGTGTTTCGACGGTCAGCGCGCCGATCGGAAGGTTGGGAACGCCGGCCGGTGTGGTCACCGGCTCACCTCGCGCCGCACAGCCCGTGCAGCTTTGGCGATCCGCTTCGGCGCCGTCGGAGCTTCTTCGGTTCGTGCGACGAACGAATCACCGTCGGTGTGCTGCGGCGGGTCTGGCAGCTTGACCGACTCCTGGCGGATGCCGTCAGTGATCCATGCCGGGGCGTGCACGGCTTCTGGGTCGACGAGATCGGTCTGCCGGATGCCGAGGGCGACGAGCTGGGCGGCCAGGTCGCCGACGACGGGCTGCAGCATGTGCAGCGGCATCTCGGTGGCCGTCAGTAGCGCCGACGCTAGTGCGCCACCGAGTGCCTGGGTCTGGCCGTCGATGTCATCAAGGGCCGGAACCTTCTTGGGGATTACGGTCGACTCGATGACGTGGTCGGCAAGCGCCTTTGCGCTTTCGGGCGTCAGGTCCTCAGTGCCGGTCGGTTCGGTCACCACAGTCCGATCTGTTGCAGTCCGCTCATTGATCTGGCGATCAGTTCCGCCATGCGCTCAAAGCCGTCCATCTTGTTGCGGGTCGCCCCGAACTGTGCGACAACGGCCAGGCCTTTGCCTTTGTCCCAGCTGATGTCCAGCTCGCGGCAGCGCCGCACGAATACGCGCGGCATGAGGTACTTCAGCGTCCCGCCGACGCGATCGCCGAGCCACCAGTGCCCAAACCCGTTATCGCCAATGAGCCAGGGTGTGGCATTGGCGACGTGCAGCGTGAATGCCGTGTCCGGGTCGGTCTCGCGCCGGCGGGCGCGTAGGTCCATGACGCTCGCCGCGGTGAACGCCTGGGTCACGTTGGTCGACGTGGTTTCGAGGTAGTGGCCCCAGCCTAGATCGCGCACGCGGCCGAGCAGTGGGACGCTCATGTGGGCCAGGATGGAATCGCGGTAGATAGGGTTGAGGAACGAGTCCAGGGCGCCGCCAAGGCTTCCGATGGAGACCTGGAATCCGGCACCGTACGAGATGACGGCCGAAAGGTTGTCGCCCAGGACGTCGCCGCCATATTGGATTGCTGCAGAGATTAATTCGTTGAGTGGCTAGATTGCCTGCGCCCCACCGGTTCCCCGGCGGGGCGCAAGCAACCCCCGGCATCGACTGTCCACCGACAGTGATCCTTCCTGGGCCACCCGGCGAGCGGGAGAACTCCGAAGTCTGGATTCCGGTGATGTCACCATCTCGGTAGACGACGTAAGGATGCGGGGCCAGCGTTCCGAGGATTCCGGGGAGCCGGTAGCCGGTCTCGTCGATCGTCTCGCCGGTCATCATGTCGTAGGAGTCCTCGACATGATTAGAGAGCACTGAGGCGATCGAGCGGGTCAGGCCAGTCGCCAGGTTGCCGCCGATCGAGGTGCCCTGGCGGAATCCTGACTTGTTGACGATATTGACAAACAAGGTGCCCTGGCGGAAGTTAGTTCCGGCACCGGGCCACGGCTCCGGGTCACCGTTGAGCCAGCGGCGCGTCCACAGCTGCAGCTCGGCGTCTTCGAGTATCGGCGCGGCCACGTCGAACCATGACGTGCGGATCGAGCCGACGATAAGCGAGAGCGGAGCAACTGAGTCGCCGATGCTCCGCGGCATGACGATGATCTGCGACTGCGCCCAAAGGTCGAGCGGATTGGACGGCCACGTTGTTGGATCGAGTAAGTCCGACGGGATCGTGATGTTGGTGAACTGCAGCCGGAGCAGGTTCGCGGCAAGGGTGAGCAGCAGCCCATGATCGGCCGGGGCTAGCAGCATCCAGGCCTTGGGCTGCTGGATCAGAGCCAACGGCAGGAACGGATTTCCGGCCGTGTGAACGTGTTTAAACTCCTCGATGTCATCAAGGAAGTCGACGGTGACGACGTCGCCCTGGTCGCCGCGGGTAATTGTCACGCCGTGCTGGGGCTTCATCCGGCCGCCAATACGGGCACCCATCGTCTCGATGATGATGTGAATGTTGCGAGTTCCGCGGGAGTCTTCGTCGAGCGCCCAGAACGCAGCCCAAGTCCGACGCGGATCATCGAGGTCGATCGGCAGCTTGAGCTGGATCGTGCCGGTTTGGTTGACGATCGGATTGACCCGGCCGGAGATCTCGCCATAGACGGTTCCGCGGTAGTTCCAGTCGCCGTCATAGAGCTTGATGACGGGGCGGTCGTAGGCCCGCTCGATGCGGTACTCGCGCAGTTCGCGCGCCCACGCGGAGAAGTCGTCGTGACTGGTGCCGGTGAACGGTTCAGCGAACGCTGCGACGGTCATTCCAGACCGCTTTCCGCTGACCAGAATCGGCGCTGGCGCAAGGTCACCTTCGCGCCGATCGGGCCTTTACAGATGGCCGGCATCAGGATCGGCTCGTCCTCGGTTCCGGTGTAGGGCGGAACCTGGTAGATCGGCTCGACGCCGTTGAAGAGTCCGGCGGCGTTGGACAAGTCAGCGCTGACGTAGGTGTCCATCATTGGGTCGCTCATTACCGACAGCATCTGAGTGAGCTTCGGGGTGACGATCATGCGAGCGGCGTCCTGGCCGACCGTCCGTCCCCATTTGCGTTCCTGGCCGAAGGCGAAGTCGGGGAACTGCCACTCGTCAGCCGGATCGAATTCCCATTCCAGCCAGAGGTCCTGGTCGGTGGGATTCCATACTGCAAACCATGCGGTGTTAGCGGTATAGCTGATGGTGACGGCCTTCGGCCCCAGGAAGAGCAGTCCGGTTCCCAGTAGCCCGGAGGACGATCCGGTGAGCGTTCCAGTAGCGGTGAATGATGCGGTGTAATGCCCATCTGATCCGGTGACCGTCACATTCCCAGCGCCCACTGAGGACAGCGCAGCGAGTGCCGATTGAATGGCAGCCGGGGCGGCATCGTGGGCTATCGCGGCAGTGGTCTGTCCATTAAAGGTGAGAGTGAATGTTCCGCCGCCGGCCTGGATGGTGATCGTGAATCCCGGGGTGCCGTTCGTCCACTCTTGGACCTCTTCGGCGCCCTCGAACATCGGGTTGACGGCGATCGCGGAAACGACCGCGTGGTAGACGTCGTCGATTCCGGCGTCAAATCCGTCTTCGGTCGTGTACTTGATCTCCTTGGCCAACTTCAGGGTCAGCGAGCGACGACCGGATGGGCCGTCGTAATGCCACCGCACTTTGTTGAAGTTGCCCGGTGTCCCCCACAGGCGCTGGAATCGCGGACGGGATGCCGGGGTGAGCCAGAACGGCAGGATCATCTCGCGGATCGGGACCGATTCGCCGACGATCCGACCGCCGTGCTCGAACGCTCCGGATACCGTCCGCACGGTAAACCCGGTGTCGTAGATTCCGTCCGGGTTGGTATCAAGGATGATGTCATCGTCGAGGAACTCATCGTTCGGCGCCGAGACGACGACAGAGTCGCCGTTCGATGATTCGAGGGTGATGGTCGCTACGGCCACTTAGTACCTCGCCAGTGTTGCTGCAGCGCGCTCTTTTTCGATGCGCTGCGATGCCAGGAATGCGTCCTCGACAGCCGCGGTGCGGATGTTGTAGTTGACCTGTGGGCCAGGCTGTTGCACTGCGCCTCCGGCGATTCCATTGATAGCGCCGCCGGCCGCGGACAGCGCCGGGGACACGGCAGCAGCCGGTGAGACGTCGCCACCGAGCGGTCCGCCGCCGCCGCTACCGCCGCCGATCTTGATGCCACTGACAAACTGCGAAACACCCTTGAGCCATCCCGGGGAATCATTGATGCCGAGCACGCCCAGGGCGGAAGAGACCTGGCCGGCGGCGACCTGGCCCGCGGCTGATCCGATCTTGTCCAGGGACTCCGTCTTGCCGTCGGGGCTGACGACCGGGCTGAACTTGCCGAGCTGCTCGCCGCCCATCGCAGAGAGTCCCGAGAAAGAACTAGCCAAGGTAATGCTGGATGAACCCGACGCGGCTTCAGCTGCCGGTGCCGCAGTTGACGGCGCGGACGCCCCTCCGGCATCGACACCGAGAGTGGATAGCGTGCTGGATTCGGGTCCGGCCGCGGGGGCGGAAGCGCTGGGCTTGGCGGCTTTACCCAGCGCCCAGTGCACATGGTCGCCGTGTGCGGCCATGAGTCCGGAGCCGTAGAAGGCGGTGCCGTCTCCGACATCCTTGCCGTTCTTGATGTTGTGCCCGAACGGGCTATGGATGAGTTCGAGGCTGTCGGGATAGTTCGAGGCGATCCACGATGCGATCGAGCCCATGCCGGGGCCGCTGATGTCGATGGCGCGGCCGGCGTTGTGGAAGTCGGGGTGACCTTCGGTCATCACGGTGCGGGTGGCGCTGGACAGGACGGCTTCGGGGAACTTGCCGCGGATCGCATCCCACATGGACTGCTGCTCGCCGGTCGTGATTCCGGGGCCGCTGATGTTGCCGAGCTGGACCTTGCCGCCGTCTTTGAATCCAGGCAGCGCGCCGTTGTTGTTAAGGTAGTCGAGCAGTCCCGGGTAGGCGTTCTCGATGCGCTGAGTCGACGCGGCCTTGATGACATGCTCGCCACCGTGGACCACTCCGGCGACCTTGTCAGCGGATGCCGATCCGGTATATCCGCCGTCCCCGAAGGTTGGGAGTGAGAACTTGACCGGATCGCCAGGTAGCCAGTCTGGGCTAGTGAACGAAAGCGCCGAAGCAAATCCGTTCCACCATTCCTTGAGCTTGTCGATCATCGACTTGAAGGCGCTGGAGATTCCGTCCCACATGCCTTTAGCGCCACTTGCGATCGCACCGGGCAGTCCCTTGACGAAGTCGACCACAGCAGTGAACTGCGCCTTGACGCCGTCCCACACCGCGCGGGCTCCGGCGACCATGCCGTCCCAGATTGCGCTGATGACGTCCCAGGCGGCGCTGAATGCGCCCTTGATCGCTTCCCAGGCGATCTTCAGATATTCGGTGAAGCCTGCCCAGATCTTGCGGCCGAGTTCGGTCTTGGTGAAGAACAGCACCAGGCCCGCGACGACGGCGGCGATAGCGGCCACGATCAATCCGATCGGGTTGGCGATCAGCGCGGCGTTCCAGAGCAGCTGCGCCTTGGATGCGATTCCAGTGGCGACCGAGATCGACTGAGCGCCAGCCGATGCCAGCGTCGCCGCGCCGTTCATCGCGGTGAGCAGCGGAGTCGCCGATCCTAGCGCGCTGTTGAGGGTATCCAGCCCGGGCGCGGCCCAGGAGTCGTTACCACCGAGCAGCTGCTTAGCGGCGTCGACTCCGGAGGTGATTCCGCCGAGGGTGTTGGTGATCGTGGCCGCAGCACCGCCGATGACGCCTGATGCGTTCGTCAATCCACCGGCCACCGAGTTGCCGATGGCCACGCCGATCTCGGTGGCGTTGTTGGCCGCCTTGACCGCTTTCGTCAGGCCATTCATCACGGCTCGGCCCGCCGTGTCGAGGCGTTGTTTGCCGATGGCGTCGGTCAGCGCGATGCCGATTGCGGTGGCCAGCGCGGTGCCTGCAGCTGCTCCGGCGGTGGGCAGTGAATTGCGCAGTGCCGTCCCGATGCGCTGTGCAGCACCAGTTAGGCCGGTGGGGATCTGCTGAGCGAGCTTCTCGCCGAGCAGTCGGCCACCTTCTTCGCCGGCGCCCTGGAGCGCACCGATGATCGCCTGGCCGACAGCCGAGGACGATCCCGATGCACCCTTGGCTACCGCCTCGCCGGTCTTCTTTCCGGTCTCCTCGGCCGCACGCTGGTCGACCTTCGGCTCGACCGTGACCGCTTTGGTGTGCTTCTCGACCGTTTCGCGGGTCTTCTTGCCCGCGGCCTCGGATGCCCGTTCGTCGACCTTCGGCTCGATCGTGACATTGACGACCTTGCCTTCGACCTGCTTCTCGATCGCCTCGGTGACGCCCTGAAGGGAGGGGATGATTTGCAGAGTCGCGTAACCGATTGTCGTCATTCATTCACCCCTTTTCAGATTGTTCACGCTTGCGCATGAGGAACAGCGACTTCAGTGACGTCTTCGCGGCGGCCTTCGCCTTGGCGGTGATCTCGGCGCGGGCCGGATGATCGAAATCGTCGGCCAGTGAACCCTTTTCAGAGTTCACCCGGACCTGCAACGTCCACAGGTCGCCGAGCAGCTGGTCGGTGATTGACCACATCGGCTGGCCGTCGTTGATAGACGTCACCGTTGCCGATTCCCGAGGAAGGTGTCGGATCAGCACGCCGAGCCGCCGGGACGAGAGCCGCCCGCGGTAGAAGTCGCACAGATCGAGTTGGTAGAACCTGGCCAGGTCGGCCTCTATCGCATCGCCGTGCTCATCGAGCAGGGCAAAGAGGCCGGCTAGTTTCCCAGTACGTCAGTGAGCTTCTTGCCGATCTCGGCGAAGTCCCCGACGGTCGGATTGGCGGCCAGGAACGCCGACCACTGTTCAGCGCCGAGCAGCAGCTCGGTTCCGCGCATCTCGTCGTCGTCCTTGAACGCCATGTATGCGGCCAGGGGGACGTTCTCGCCGAGCGGGATGCGCAGCGCGATGCCGCACTGCTCGATGTCGATGAAGCCGTCGGCCTCCGCTTTGCGGGCGTCGGCCGACTTCTTCTTCTTCCGATCCTGCGGCTGGGCTGCGCCCATGGGAACGTCAGCCAACGCTCTGGAAGACGTCGCCGTCGGCGTCGGCGACGTGGTGCACGACGCACTCGGCGTAGGACAACTCGCCATCGACGATGCCGCCGTGGTTCTTCACCTCGACCGGGGACGGACGCAGCGAGACCCACACATGGGAGTCGGCGTCGTCGGTGTACCGGTAGGCGACGTAGACCTGGACATCCTTCGGGATACCGACCTTGTTGTCCGCCGACCCGGGCAGCACGAACTTCTTGGTCACCGCGTTGTTCTCGAACACGGTAAAGCCGGACTTCAGCTTGCCCTTCTTCAGCTTCACCCTGAAGCTCGGATGACCAAAGGCGTCGTACTCCTTGACCTCGATCGACGGGTCGAGCGGGATGCCCTTCTTGTCGTCGATCAGGCCGGAGAACTCCCAGTCGAGTGCGGCCAGGTCGGCGTTGGCGGATGTGGGGATCATCGCGCTGATGTCGGCCACGTCGGCCTTGAGCGCCAGCCAGACTTCGGCCTTGTCGGGGATCAGAGTCGCGTCGGGATTGATTGCCATAATGCGTTTCCCTCCTAAAGGGCGTATCTATTGCCCTTCGCGGGCGTGAACCCCGCCCGGGATTGGGCGGGACGGTTACTACTTGCTTTTCCGCTTACGGGTCCGACGGGCAGGCTTGTCCGTCGAAGTCTTCTTCTTGGCCGGCGGGTACTTGGCCGGTCGCACCTCCAGGCCGACCGCGGCGGCCGCCTTGGATAGCACGCCGTCCTTGGCCTGGGCGGCGGGAGGAACGCGCACAAATGCCTTTGCGCGGTCGGTGGTGCGCAGTTCCATCACGGCACCGTCACCGGCAGCGTTGGCGACCTGCTGGGCCAGGGCAGCGATCTCGTCGGCGACGAGTTCCTTGAGGACTTCGGCACCGCCGGCGATGTCGAGCTTGAAGACCATTTAGACCTCGACGGTCTTTGCTTGGACGGTGAGCAGCACCGAGGCCATGAAGGCACCGGTCTCGGTATCGCGGGCATCCAGTACCGACCCCATCTCGGGGTCGACGTGAGCGATTCCAGTGGGGCGGCCATCGCCGAGGAGTCCGGCGGCCAGGACGACGATCGCGCGGGCCGCCGTGCGTCCAGCGGCATACGACGTCAGCCGGATGGTGTGCTGCGACTTGATCGGCCACAGCGTCGGGCCGCCGTCGTCGGCGACGACCAGGATCGCACCATTGGCGGGTATCCAGCGTTCCGGAACGTTGAGCCGCACCTCGGCGTCCTCGATGCGGGTACTGAGCCAGTCCTTGACGGACGGGATGACGTCGGCCTGCACGCGGGTCACGGCGTCGCTCCAGACTTGGCCGACGCCAGTACCTCGACGCCGCCGCGGCCGTTCTCGTCCCACACTTTGACGCGGCCGACGCACACCTGATCGCGGATGGTGATGGTGAAGTTCTCGGTCAGCAGTGTTGAGGTGCGGACCCATCCGGTCGGACGGCTGACCATCAGCGGCAGGTAGACGATGAAGTCCACGACGTCGAGGTCGCTATCTGCGCCAGGCTTGATCAACGTGTTGCCCGGTGCGACCAGGCCGCGCAGGGTGACCGGATCACCGGCCGGCAGCGGGTCGTCGTTGGCGTCGATCCCCGACCGTGGGGTGATGACAACGGCCTCGCTCACGCCGAGCGCTCCAGGGCGTACTTGTCGAGCACGGCCAGTTCGGCTGAGCTGAAGATCGCCCCACCGGTCAGCCCGCTGGTGTCGTACTGGAACGGTCCGATCGAGCGGAGCTGGACACCGCTTCCGGCGGCGAATCCGCCGCGCTCAATCGCCGAGAGGACGGCGGCGTCGAAGTCGGGCGCCGAGGCGAAGCCGTGCGAGATGGTGGCGGTGATGCCCTGGAAGCATTCGGTCCAGAAGTTCCAGGGCCGGAACTGATGCGGGAATGCGCTCACCGGGAAGGCGTAGGGGCGCTTCTTAAGCACCATGCCGCGCGCCGACCAGGCCAAGTAGTTGACGTCCAGGGTGTGGCCATCTTCGACGATGGCGGTCAGTGCGGTCAGGTTCTGGGTGGGCAGCGCCAGCATCGGGCCGCCGGGGCCGTCGATGGTGATCTGCACGTCGGTCAGCACCGGTGCGACGTGCCAGCCGCAGTAGTTGCGGGCAGCTGCCAGCGCGGCATCGAGCTGGCGCGCAGTGTCGGGGTCGTCGCGGTCAAGCCGTCCCTGTGTGAACGCCTCGACGGCGACGACATCGAGAGCCATTTAGCTGTCGCCGCCCTTGGTTGCGCTCGCGGCGCGGCGCTTGTTGGCCGGGTGACGGCCCTTGTTGGCCGGCGCTTCGGCGGCCTTGGCCTCGACCGCGTCGGCGGCGGGCTCGGCGGCGGGCGCCGGTGCGGCCTTGACAGCCGCGGGAGCGGGGACCAGGCCGCGCTTGCGGGCGTCCTCATCGGTGAGCAGCAGAGTGGTGCTCATGCCGTTGAGTTGGATCTCGTAACGCTTCACTGGTCCTCCGGAGTTGGTGTGGTGTGCCACGCGGCCAGGAGGGTTAGTCCTGGCCGCGTGCCACATCAGCGAGGTGCCTGTTAGGCGGTCAGGTCCAGCGACACGAATGCCGTCGGACGGGTCACGCCGAAGGCGAGACGCTCCTCAGCGAGCACGGCCACCAGGTTGCGGATGAAGAAGTCCGCATGGCTGTCGGTCATCGTGACCGTGGTCTGCTCGCGGTCCCAGACAACGGCCTTGGAGAAGTCGCCGAGCAGGCCGGTGCCGGTGGCCTGGCTCTCCGACTCGACCACCGGGACGCCCCAGATGGTGCGCTGGCCGAGAGCCTGCGGGCCGCCGTAGTAGTAGCGGCCGTTGCCGTCCTGGGCCAGGTCGATGCGCTCGGCGTCGGCCGGGTTGAGCACCAGGGCGGTCGGGTTGACCCGGCCAACCGTGCGGGCCTTGGTGACGCCCTTACGGATGGTGGTGAACAGGTCGGTCGCCCAGGCCTGGGTCTGGATGCCCGAAGTGGCGGTGATGCCGGTGAAGTTCTCGCCCTGGCCGTCGCCGTTGAGGATCTGATCCTCTTCGGCCTCGACGATGTCGTTCTGCAGTTCCTGATTGATCAGGCCTTCCAGCTGTGCGACGTCGGCCAGTGCCCGCTTGGTGACCGGAACCCACTCGGCGATGGTCTTGACCACAGCGGTCTTGACCTCGAACGCCCAGGCGCCCTCGGGCTTGTAGCCGCCGCCGGAGACGTTGGCGAACGTCACCGCACCGCCGTTGCCCGCGGTTGCGGTCTGGCCGGCCGAGCTGGTCGCCTCGGCGACCACAGCGGCGTTGTTGGTGTGCGAGGTCTCGGCGACGAATTCCACCGTGTCGGAGGTGGTCCGACGGTTGGAGACCAGGCTGCGGATGGTCAGCGGCTTGCGGCCGAGCATCTCGACGATGTCGGCGCGCTCGTTGATGACGAACGCGCCGGCCGAGGTCGACGAAGCGCCGGTGAACAGCGACTTCACCGAGATCGGCGAGGACTGCACGCGGCTCTTCGACGGCACGCGGCCCTCGGGGAATCCGGCCAGCAGCGACTTGAACTCCGGGGAGTCGACGACGGTCAGGCCGAGGCTCTTGACGCGGGCCTTGATGTCGGCCTTCTCGGCGACGCCGACGCTGTCGGCGAACTCCTTGGCCTGGGCCATGACAGCCTCGTCGGCCTTGACGGCCTTGATGCCGTCGAGAACCTCGGTCAGGGACTTCATCGAGGTCTCGTAGGTGTGCCGCTCGTCGTCGGTCATCTCCCGACCTTCGTCGGCGGCCTTCTGGGCCACTTCGCGCGCCGTCTTGGACTCAGCCTCGGCGCGCTCTTTGAGCATGGTGATGCGTGTACTCATGTGAGCTTTTCCTTTCGGATGCGGTTTAAGCGACCTCGGCCATGACTTGGCCGAGCATCGCATCGGTGATCGCCGAGTAGTCGACGGACGGCGCCGGACTGGCCTCACGCGGCGACTCCTCGGACACCTCGGCCACGTCCGGATCGGACTTGGTCGTGATGTCGTCGTTCGCCTGGCAAGACGGGACCGGCTCGCTGGCCTTCTGCTCGTCAGTGGTGCCGTTGAGGACGGACAGCACACGGCTCAGTGCCATATGTGCGCTGCGGATCTCGCCCTCGTTTTTGGCCGACAGCATTCGGCCAGCTTTAACTTCGGCGATCATGCGATCGGCGTATTCGCCGGCCCGCTTGACGGCCAGGATCTCGGTCTCCTGATTGGCACCGAGGGTGACGACGGAGACCTCGTACAGCTTGACTTCGAGGATCTGGGAGACCTCGACGTCGCCTTCGAGGTAGGTCTCGACCTTCTCGACGACGTCGTAGGCGAAGCTCATCTGGTCGATGCGGCGGCCCTTGATGAGCCGGTAGACCTGCTTGGCCTTCGGGTTCTCCAGGTCGAGCTGGCAGGTCACGCGCAGGCCGATCGAATCCTCGACGGCTTCCATGACATGGCCGATGTTGTAATCAGGGTCGTCCATGTTGTGGCCGAAGAGGAGCGGGATGTAGTTGCCCGTAGTAGCCCAGCGCGCAAGGTCTTTCGCGAACGCGCCACGCACGACGATGTCGCCGCAGGAGTCGACATTGCCGAAGACCGAGGCGTAGGCGACGAACTGGCCTTCGATGAGTCCGTCGGCCGGACCGGCTTTCACCTCAATCGTGGCGGTGTTCTTGGTGAGCATTTTTTCTCCTGTCCGGTCTAGGCCGGGGGCATCTGATCGGCCGGCGGGGCTGCCGGGATCGGCGTTTGAGATCCGTTCTGGGTGACGTTGAGCGGGACGATCATGTTGTCGCCGCCATCGACTGGAGGACGGTTGTCCAGGGCGCGGGCCTCATTGACCGTCATCGTCGGGCCGCCGACGGCCGAGGCGATCGCGGCGGCGCGTTCCTCGAACGATCCGGTCAGCTTCTCGCGCAAGTTGAATTCGACGTAGAAGCGATCCGGTGCCGGCTCGAAGTCGGGGATCAGCTGCAGCTCGATCTCTTCCTGCACCATGGTCAGGATCGGGCCGAGGGTGTCGGTGTAGAGCATCTTGTGCTGTTCGGTGATGTTCGAGAACGTGGCGTTTTCGAGGATCCCGACCATGGGAGGCGGGACGAAGTAGGCGGCGGCGACTTCCTCGCGCGTGAGCTTGCGTCCTTCGATGTACTGCAGGTCTTTCGCCGTCTGAGATACGGCGGTGAAGCGCATTCCGTCCTCGAGGATCGGCGTTCCGCCGGCGCCGGGGCCGTTGCCTGAATACTGCGACTGCCACTGGCGGCGGAACCGATCGCGGGCCGTCTCGCTCCACGCCGGGGCGTCGGCGGGGCGCTCGAGGTAGCCCGACATCCGGGCTCCGTTGCGCATGATCTGCTCGCGCATCTCCGAGCTTGACCACTCTTCACGCAGGCTGCGGCGCAGCGATTCCAGCGGGGAGACGCCGGCGTCCTGCTCGACGCTGTAGCCGCGGAAGTAGACGATCTGATCGGCCGGATAGATCTGGGTGCCAGCGGTTCCGGAGACCTTGAACGCCGACGGGGTCAGCCAGTCATCGCCGTGCGGGGTGATGCGCGTCGGCGGGATGCGGACTAGGCCGACGGCGCCGTTGTCGTTGGTCTTGAGCCAGTAGGCGTTGTCGTAGATGCAGAAGTCATGGATCAGCGCGTTGATGAACCGGTAGCGCGACGTAAATCCGTTCGGCCTGCGTAGCAACGCGGCGATCGGATGATCGTGTAGGCGTTGCCGGTCGGTGTCGCCGACCCGCTCATAGAAGTGCAGTCCGAGCTGGGCGACGTTGCGCGCCAGGAATGAGACGACGGTGCGGACCGACTCCTGGGTCTTCCAGATCTCGGCGTAGTCAGCGGCATAGGTCGAGGACAGCATGATCCGCGACGGCCCGGTGATGTTCTGCCGGGACAGACGCTGCACCGAGCCGGCGGTGGCTACGAAAGCCATCAGCACCGCCTCTCAAAGAAGTTGAATGAAGTCGACATTGATTCGGTCGACGAGCACCTCGCCGTCGGCGGGTGTCGGTTCGGATGACGGTTCGTGGACAGTGACGCCGCGCAGCACCAAGGCTTCGCGCCCGTCGTAGGTGCACACGCCGGATAGCGCGTTGCCGGACGTCAGGCTGATCAGGACGCTGCGGTTGAGCGCGGTGGGGCGCTGGCGTCGGTTAAACAACGAGCAAGTCCTCTTCCTCGTAGGCCGATCGCCGCGGCGGGGCGGCGGTGCTGGTCGCCCAGACTGCGCCGATGGCTGCCTTCAGTGGTGCGGCGTCGGTGGGGCTGGCGGCCAGGTCGATGACCCACGCGCCTTGGGATAGGACGCGCACGGCGGCCGAGGTCGCCGCGGAGTCCAGGCCCGGGTGGGACAGGTGCCGCAGTGTGCGCTTTTCGAGCAGGTCGAACATGACGCCGGTGGCCGAGCCGAGATCGGGGCCGGACCAGGTGATGATCGGCAGGTTCGCCGGCACCCCGGAAGACTCCACGGCTTGGTTGATGTCGTCGATGAGTGAGGTCTCCGGGGCGCCGTTGGACTGGATCACGATTCCGCTGTAGGTGGTGCGGTGCTCGATGAGCCAGGGAATGACCCAGTCAGTTCCGGGACGATCAGCGGCGATGCCGACGACCGGTGTTCCGTCGCTGTCACGCGCGGCGCGGGCGATGTAGCAGCGCGAGCGATTCCACGACAGCGCCAGGCAGAGCATCCGCGGCGAGTCGGGATCGGGTACGGCGCTGTTGTCGATCGTTTCGCGCCATGATCCTTCGGGAAAAGGTCCAGCCTCGGCTAGTGAAGTCCACCGGCACAAGACCTCGATCTCAAACTGGCTCGGCGGATTCGTCCGCATCGCCGCCGAGATCGCCCGCTCGGTCACGCAGTTCTCGACGATGTTGGTGTGGTTCATCGACGGATTCGCTTGCGCCCACGCACTACGGTCAGTCCGCTTAGCGTCGGGGTGAGCCGACCACTCGAACCAGCCGAGAACCTGATCCTCAGTGTCGGCGAGGTAGGACTCCATCTCCTCGTCGAGTGCTTCGAGGATGTCGGCGTCAGCATCGCCATCGGGCCAGCCAAGTTCGCGATGGGCCTGGGCTCGCAGATAGCGCAGAACAACACTCAACGCATCGCCGGCGTTGGTCAGCGCCCAGGCCTGCGCCTTTGGTCGCGCGTTCATCGTGTTAGTGACCGCCGACCACGAATCCCAGGATTGATGCTCGCGCAGCTCGTCGAGCAGCACCAGATCACCGGAGAAGCCACGGCCGCCTTTGCGTGATGCCGAAGCGACCCGGTACTGGCAGCCGGTCACTAGTTTTAGATACTTCGGATGCCCGAGGTTAACCTTCTCGATCAGTTCGGACAGTTCCTCATCGGACTGCGCCCATTCGACGGCTTCGCCCCAGGCCTTGTCGGCGTTGGCGAGATCCTGGGCGGTACCGATGACGGTTGGAGAATCGAGTGCGTATATGTGCCATAGGGCCAGGACCAGCATCAACATGGTCTTGCCGTTTTGACGTGCCACTTCCACAACCACAAAACGGAAACGGTAGGAACCGTCAGCGTTGAGTTCGAGCGCGTGGATCAGGAGCCACTTCTGCCAGGGAAAGAGCCGAACGCCGAGCATCTCCTCGGCGAAGGCGATCGCAGCGAAGCCGTGCGAGGTCTCCGGAGTCAGCGCGCGGCGCGGTGGGGTGAAGATCCGCGGCGTCTCGGAGCCCAGGATCAACCGGTGGCCTTGGAGTTGCGCGTCATCTGCCGAACCGCGGCCAGCCGGCCAGTGCGCCCATCAGCGCCTTTGCGAATCTTGTCGAGGGTTTCCGAGAGCCGGTGCGCAGCGCTCGGATGCTGAGCGATAGCCAGCGGGGAATCGAGCACGCGCGCCAGGGCGATCGCGATCTCTACCAGGCCTAATCGGGAATCGGAGTTCGATAATGAGCCAATTTCAGCCAAAACACCGGCTTCTACACGGCCGGCCGAACCGATAGCAGATTCATCCGGGCCGGGGCCGACGGGCAGTCGGGTGACGACCTGGGACGGCTTGACGTCAGCGGCCTTAGCCAGCCGACGGCGCTTGTCGTAGTCGCGGCTGGACTGTTTGCACTCGTCGCAGCGGCAGCCAGAGTTATACCGGGTCCGCGTACCGTGCTGACCAGCCATAACCTTCCTTCGTCCAGCAAACTTGTCAGCAAACACGCCAGCAAAGGGTCTATGCACGGTTTATGCATCCCCATGTGGAATTCGAGTGTTATGCGCGAAAATCACTACCGCTTGGCAGTTTCCTATCAGTGCTGGTCAGGGCGATTTTGACCCCCATACCGGGCCTGACCAGGGCTTATACGACTTCCGCCCGACCATGCACTGCATAAAATCTATGCGCTATTCATGCATAGACCCCGCCCTGCAAACATCCCAGCTAATTCAAGGGACGTCCAGCAAACTTCACCAGGCTGGTCTGATCCAGGCCTCGGCCGCCGGCTTGTCACCGCGGGACCGATTGCAGGACTGATGCGACGGCCGGAGGTTCCCGATCATCAGGGCAAGGTGCGGGTGACTGCTGACCGGCTTGTAGTGATCGGCCTCAAAGGCACTGGGATCTTTCCAGTTCGCTTCGTAGTTGATCGCCTGGTCACAGATCCAGCAGCGCGCCTGGACCTCGGCGCATCGCTTCCGAAACGTGGTCTTGACCACGCGCCAGCTCCGGCCGCGCAGCTTTCCGGTGTCGACGTAAACCACCCCCCCTATGTAGAAAGCCACCCTTGTTCGGGTGGCTTTCATTGGATGGAGAGCAGGCTATCGCCCACACATCAAGGCTCATTATCTCTGATTCGACTAGCAGTAGTCAACAATGATCGTTGGCGAGTTCCTACAATTGTCACTCATCGGTTGTCCATTCGGTGACATAGCGGTAATACAGACCTGGTGTGGCGCACACATGCATGGGACGTTGCTTGTCTGCCCGTTCCTCTTTCAATTCCAGTTCGCGGATCACCGCGTCGGCCAAGACGGCCCATTCGCAGGCGTATCCCTGACGCTTAAACTCGTCAGCTAGCACGGCGGCGATACGGTCACGCAGGGAGTCAGACATCGGCATCTTTCGGGTTGTGGCTGCCGCTATGCATCAGGGCGAATTGCTGCATCGTGGACGATGAGTAGAAGCTGAACGAGCTTCCGCAGGGATGGCAGACATATTGGTAATCGCCAATCGCTTCCACTGAAACCGGCTCAGTGAGTTCCGGTAGTGCTTCGATCACCGCGTCGGCCAGATGGGCCTCAAACTCAAGCAGGCCGTCCGTTTCGGCACCGCATGAACAGAACTCCAAGCCGTCGCGGTAATACGCGCCGCCGTGCCCGCGTAGCGCCACTGCGATGCGGTCACGCAGGTTGTCAGTCATGGTTGCTCCCATTCGGTGACGTAGCACTCCTCACACCCCAAGCACCGATCCAGTTCGTGGAACATGCCCCGGCTGTTGATGTACTCGTCGGACACCACGGCGATCACCGCGTCGGTGATGTAGCCAGCCGCCATTTCAACCGAATCGTTCTCGCTGAACATAGACAAAATCCCGTCCAGCACTTCCTCCTTGATACGGTCACGCAGGTTGTCAGTCATGGTTGCTCCCATTCGGTGACGTAGCGGCGGAACTTCTCGTCAATCGACTGCTGCTCAAAACGGCGTAGTAGCTCGTATTGCCAAGGCACGGGATTCGCGCCGAATAGCACCATGAAGTCGTACATGCGTTCCGCGTCACCGTGGTTCATCTCCGGTACGTCACTCATCCGCTGTCCATTCAGTGACCACAGCGGCGATACGGGTACGGAGGTCAGTCATCGGGTGACTCAGCAATCTGTATCTGCTTGACCGTGACGTAAACCAGCCGACCAAACCAAGGGCCAATTACCCAACCGCGTTCATTGCGGTGCGGCCAGTTGTAGCTACTGAATCTCATCGCACTCCCGCTTTCGCATGTCGTGGCCTGGTCGCTCTCATGTCACGCACATCGGAGAGCCGCACCATGATCACACCCCTGGCGTCATGCCCGAGCACAGGGACATCGCCGTCGCGTATCCAGCGCTCCAGGGTCTTGATGGGAACGGTCTCCTCGATCAAGGGAAGGTAGACGTCCACTAATTCGCGCACCGTGAACAGCTTAGGACCCGCTTCCTTGATCAACGCCTCGAAGACGGCCTCGACGCTGCGGGTCACATGACATTGGCTGCAGGTCACTTCCTTGGCGGCACGTTTCGCCGTCAGTGCTCGGTTGCATCGGGTCTCGCGGTCGTCGGCCTCTCGGCGTTCGAGCAAGACCTCGTCGGGAACAGGGTCGGTGATGCAGGGGCCGAGGAAGCGCATCGCCTCGGGTCGGTTGATGGCGCGCTCAATGCGCTCGGCCAGGTCGGCGATCTCGGTGAAGCATTCGCCGGCGGCCTCGTCGGCAGCGATAGCGGCGACGTGGCGACGCAGCCAGTCGCAGACGTCGCTGATGGTGGCCAGTGCCGGAGTGTCGATGCCGTGCTGCTCGACGACGTGGCGCAGCCAGGTGGTCAGGGTGTTGCGTGCATCGACGTACAGGGTCGAAGCCTTCGGGTTGTAGCGCATCGGCTGCTCGTCGCCGCGGTGCCGGCGCTGCGGACCGCCCATGCGTGTGCGGCCCAGGACGGCGTCCTGCAGGAAGGCCATGAAGCGAGGCAGGCCGGTGAACAGTTCGGCCAGCTCGTCGATGTGGTTGCGGCACAGAAACAGCTGCGACTTGGCGCCGCACACGTCGCACTCGGTTCCGCTCTGAGTCACTTCTCGCGTCTCCTGTCGATCATTCGGGCGATGTGATTGACCCGTCCGGGTAATGGCTCCCCGGGCTGAATCGTGTTCGTGCAGAAGTGCATGATCCGGGCGGCGCAGATATCGCACGTCCATGCGAGTGCGGCCTGATTGCGCGGATCGTCAGGGTCTGTTCGCCATTCCAGTGGCGTTACGACGGCCCCAGCGCCACGCTGAGCGATGTTCGGGTCTTGGTTGGTGTCACTCATCGTTCGCCGGTTCATGATCGGCGAGGACGACGCTGGCACTGATCTGGCGTAGGCCAGTGTTGAGTCCCATGAGCACCGAGCGGACCACGACGCGGTTGTCGTCGTTCAACGCCTGGAGGGTGTCCAGGGTGTCGATGATCGTCTGGATCGCCCGGATGCCGCATCCCAGGCCGTGGCGGTAGCCATCCAGGAATGCTTCGCGCTCAGGTTGTTTCACGGCTTCCAGCCCATCGCCGCCCGAACCATCGCCATGCCGCGCTTGGCGGCCTGGGCGTGGTCGATGTGGTCGCAGACTTGGCCGCCGCGATAGCCGGCGTCGTCGCACATGCCACAGCGATCAATGCCATCGACGCGGGCCTGCTCGGCGATGCGCTTGGCGCGCTCGCGGGTCTCCTGGGCGATGCGTGCGATCTCCTGGCGGCTGGGAATCGGCTTGGGATCTTCGCCGTAGCGGTCAGGCATTGTCCAGCTCGACGTTCGGGTGATTGCACTTGCGCGCTGCGTTGTCGCCGACCTCGATCACGTTGGTGCCGTGGCAATCCGGGCAGTTATCGGCGGCCAGACGTGCTCGTCGCTTCTTCCGAAGCTCGTCGCCTTCGCGTGCGGTATCGGCGGCCTGGACCCAGATCCGTCGTCGTTGACAGACGCCGCAAGGTGTCTCGGTCCCATTCGGGTGGCGTCGACAGACCGGTGGCTCCTCGCCTACTTGCGTAAGTTCCCCCCCTGAATTGACCAAAGTAGTTAATGGGTTGGGTTGGGTTGGGTTGGGTTGGACCAACCCAAGGACATCCGCGTTCCGGTCAGCGTCCGTCACGCGTCCCGTCACGCGTGACGAGTCCAGTGAATCTTTGTACGATTCGCGCGACTTCTGTTTGCGGGCGCGGGCATTGGCTCGGGCCTGCTCAACGTGATCCTTGGTGCATTCGGGCTTCCAGTCATGGAATACCCAGCCCTTCTCATTGCCGCGCGATCCGCTCTTCCAAAGCTTTGCATCGACGAGCCGCTTTGCCAGCGATATGCCTCGCGGGTGCTGCTTGACGAACCATTCCGGTACAAAACCATCGGTTAAATAGTTCATGCAAAACGATCCAGATAGGGTCCAAAGTCCAACCGCAGCAAGACCTGCTTTGCGGAACTTTGGATGCGAATGGGCACCGTCATCGACTGGAAACCACGACATTAGTTATCCCCTTGCCATTGATATCTCGGGCAAATACACGGCTTCTCGGGCTGATCTTCGGCTCCGCACCAACCGTCATCGGTGTCATGATCGACCGGATTATGGCCGCATTCGCAGGCGTTCATGCTGTCGAACCAAATAGATCGAGCTGGCCGTGAATACCGGACCAGTCGTCGTCATTGTGAGTGAATAGCTGTCGGCGAAGTTTTTTCACTGCGGTTTCAGCCTCGGCGATGGTGGCGAAAACTCCCGCGCTCCAAGAGCGACCTTGGTGATGCACCCGGCCCACCCATTTACCGCTCGCGGTCTGGCGCACACCACGAACGCCGAACTTGCTAGTCCGCGTACCCACGTTCTGTGCATTTTGACCTGGCGTCGCGAGCCGTAGATGTGCCGGATTGACGCACGCGCGGACGCGACACTTGTGGTCGATAAACATGCCCTCGGGGATTGGGCCAACATGAATCATGTAGGCGTAGCGGTGCGCTTTTGCTGATCCACCAAGGTCGTGCCTGAACTGCGCATATCCAGTCTGGTCCACAGACGCCATCCATAACCAGCAGCCGCCTGAGCCATTCCTGTCTACCTTGGCCCAGAACCGTTCCTCAACGCCGGGACCATCAGGTGCAGAGCCAAGCGGATCCCCATAGTGCCGCCACCGGTTGTAGTGCTTCGAACACCATGCACGCGCGATAGGTGGATTTTCACAGTCGTGGATCGAACATGATGCAGCAAGCGGCTGCTTACGATTGATCGGTTTGTCGGGTAGTGGGTCACCGCTATTTCTCCGCCACCGACTGTAGTGCGTTGCACAGTAGCCCAGCGCACGGATCGGCCCATCGCAGTCATCGACCGTGCATGATCCGTACCGCGAAACTTTCGGTCGGATCAGAATGACCAGCGGATCGCCGTGAGCCTTCCACCGCGCGTAGTGCATAGTGCACCAGCCGCGCGCGAGATGCGGGTTATCGCAGGCATCTACAGAGCACAGCTTCTCCCTCACAGCACCGTCACATGGACATGGTTGAAGTGCTGCGGCACGCGCCACAGGACGTACTTCACGCCGAACCGCCCCGACTGGCCGCGCACATCGGCGGCGATCGTGTCGCCCAGGCCCATGTTTGAGCCGATCATGATGTCCAGGGCATGGCCGCTGGGATGGTCGGGCAGACGGTCTGGTCGGACGCCGCCGATGGATTGGACACCCGGGTAGGTGTCGGCGATGTAGTGCATGAGCGCTACGGCGTTGGGGCACAGGCCATTGACGCCCGATTCCGGAACGGCCGCGGCTGCCGGCGCGGTGGCCACAGCGGCCACGATGGCGGGGATCGCGAACAGCGGCGCGTAGTGCCACATCAGGGCGCCGCGTCCTCGAATAGCTGGGCCTCAACAACGGGCAGCTCATCGTCCACCGTCGCGAGGTTCCTCAGCGCCTGCTGGAAGTACGAGGGCTTCAGCTCGGCACCTATGCCGAATCGGCCCATTCTCACCGCGGAGTAAACCTCCGAGCCGACACCCATGAAGGGTGTCAGTACTCGCTCACCCGGCCTCGTTCGGAGATCCAGAAAGCGTTCGATCACATCCAACTGCAATGGGTGGACGTGTTTCTCGTCGTCCTCGTCGCGCGCATCACGGAACGGAAGCACCCGGTCGAGTCGAACGTCGTCCCACACTGATGATGCGTAGCGGCGCCAGATCCAGTGCGAGTATCGGTTGAGCTTCTGGTCGCCGTCATAGTCACGGAACTTGAGTAACTCTGCCGGAATCGGCTCACCGCCGGCGTATCCGTTGACCAGCCCGCAGGGGTGGGTGATCGGTTCGGCGTCGCCGGGCTTGCGGAATACCAACAACTCGTCGGCTGCGGCCACCCCACCGAATGCGGCGTTCTCGCATATCGTCCGGTGCGCCAGGTTCTTCGCCATCGTCCTGTTGCGAACCGCGAGAGGCTCTTTCCATATGACATGCCGGGCGATGAACAGCCAACCTGCCTCCTGGTGAGCCCGAATCACATCACCGGGAAAGTCGGTGTATGCATCCTTGCCACTGTTGCTGGTGGGAACCAGGGCGGCATGGACGCCGGATAGGCGACCCGGGATCGTGATGCGGTACTTCTCGCGGATGACAAATCCGTAGTGCTCGAAGAACTCCTGGTAGCTCCTAGCGTTAGATAGGTCGCGGTCGTCGCTGCTGTAGTGGTACAGCCCGGAGAACGGCGGGCTGTAGATGGTGGCGTGAATGCTGTTGTCGGGTATCGCGGCGAGCATGTCCATGCAGTCGCCGTTGTAGATCGCCCATCGGTCGGTGATCTGTTGCTCTAGAACGCCAGCCATGCGGGCACCTCCAGTTCGTTGTCGTATCGGTGGGCATCAATAGCGCGGGCCTGGTTCATGTGCTCCACGAGCGCGCTGAACATCCGGTCGGACTGATCTGCCTTGCGTTGCAGGTTGGCGAGCACACGCGAGCCGCCCTCGGTGGTGATGACATCCACCTCGACCTGGTGTCGCTGGCCGAACCGCCAGCAACGGCGAATGGACTGATACCACTGCTCGTAGGAGTGGCTCGGGAAGTAGGTCATCCGGTGGCAGTGTTGCCAGTTCAATCCCCAGGCGCCGATGGCCGGCTTGGTGACCAGCACGCGGATCTCGCCGCGAGTGAATGCCGCGAGCTTCTCTTCCTTGGCGTCGGCGGTATCCGATCCGATTACCTCAACGGCGCCGTCAATGAGTTCGGTCAGTAACGCCGACTCGTCATTGAGATGACACCAGGCCACCGCTCGGTCGGCGTCGAGCAGCTTTGCCGCGGCGGCTTCGCATCGTTCGATGAGGGTGCGACGGTTCTCTTCGCGCTCCTCCCGTAGTCCATGTGCCGGAACGTCGAACAGTGTCCCGTCGGCTGGGCGATTGGCGTCGACCTTGGTTTCGCGCACAACCAGCTTCGGTAGGTGATGGTCGCCGTCGCTGTATCCATAGTCGGATGGCTTGCGGATCGCCCTGGCCCACGATGAGACCCAGCGCCAGAAGGGCTCGGCTGCATGGCCTTTGAGTCGCCACTCGATGGCTTTCCCGCCCATATCCCGACCGCGGGAAGATACCGAACGGTTGTCGTTGACGAAGAATCTCGTCAGCATGTCCATGTAGCCGAGGTATCCCAGCGCTTCGCTGCTCGTTCCCAGTTCGATGTAGTCGTTTGGTGCGGCGGTTGCGGTGCCGAGCAGTCGGTACTGAATCCGCCGCATGAACTCGGTGACCTCGGCGCGTCGACTGCCGTCGAATGACTTGATAGCCGAGGACTCGTCGCAGACGACACCGCTGAACTCGCGCCAGTCGAACTTATCCAGCTGCTCGTAGTTGGTGATCGTGACCGGAGCCGCCACTTGGCCATTGCGGGACAGTGCGGCGTCGTGACCGAACTTCTCGGCTTCCGTGGTGATCTGGAATCCGACCGCTAGCGGAGTGAGGAACAGTACCGGCTTACCGGTGTGTCGATACACCTGCTCGGCCCATGCCAGTGCCATCGGTGTCTTGCCCAGCCCGCAGTCGGCGAAGATGCCGCCACGACCTTTCCGTACCGCCCATTCAACGAGGTTGGTCTGGTAGTCGAACAGGTGAGAGGGGAGTCCCTCGGGCTCGAATCCGCCAGAGTCGGCCAACTGGGCTTTGTTCGCCAGGAATGTCGAGTAGTTCATCACCTGTCCATCCATTCCACGAGCCCGTACCCGCCCAACGCGACAGCGGGGGTGAAGTGGTCTGTCATGCCAGCTCCGATCGCAGCGCGGCGATGTTGAGGATCTCGGTGACGAGACCGCCGAGGGT
>Ga0208694_1000878_pt1 | contig 41302 bp, 32 predicted proteins | sample AD_UKC078_MetaG_FD_184442 | JGI IMG/M metagenome (GOLD analysis project Ga0208694, IMG submission 184442) | Active sludge microbial communities of municipal wastewater-treating anaerobic digesters from USA - AD_UKC078_MetaG (SPAdes) (version 2) | ecosystem: Engineered > Bioreactor > Anaerobic >...
CCCCCCCCCGCATTATTCGCGAAATTAGCGATTCCTTCGCAGACGCAGGTGTAGAACGGGATGTGCGCCTCCGGCACGATCACGCCAAACGCCATCGTCTCGCGCTTCACGGGATACGTGCCGCTGCCCTTGCGCTTCTCGACAAGCCCCTCATGCTCCAGCTCGGCCATCGCGCGGTCGACCGTGCCGCGCGCCACGCCGAACCTCTTCATCAGCGCGGACGCGCTCGGCAGCGGCCTGCCGTCCTCGTACTTCTTGCCGAGAATGTCCGCCTTCAGCTGATCGAGAATGTCTCTGTGCTTGCTCTGCGCCATGGCCTTTTCTCTCCAACGGCACGCATTGTACCATATCTTTTCACGTTTTTGTAAGTTGCCTAGGCAACTTTTTTTTTGCAGCACAATTCCACCCCTACCCATAGGGCTATTGGCGTTGGCCTCCGCCGCGGACAATCAGCCAGTCCCGGTCAAGAAATGGGTAAACCAGCCACGCATCGGTTGCGGAGCATTATTGTCTTTAATCGTGCAGGGTGTGTCCCTTCAAGGTTCGTGATGGCGTCAGGAACGCGCGTCAGGGAATTGATAAGAAATCGCTTTTCAGGCGGCACGGGCACCCGCCCGCTGGAACCGGTCTGAATGAGCGCTTTCATGGTGGAAATGTAGTAGGATCGGGCTGGTGATGTCAAGTCCGACGTCAAACGCGATTCGAACGCCAGTCAAACCACGGGCAAAAAGTCCGAGTGACCGTAAAACGGCCCGACAAGGCGAGTTCGGCACCGTCTGGAGGCGCACCGCACCTGTCGCGATGGATCAGCCGTTCGCGTACATCATGACCGGTTCGGTGTCATAGTCGGGGAATGGGTCATCGTAGCAGGGCTCGATGACCCATTCGGCAACCTCAGGCGGTGCCCTTGCCGGCAAGACCCGCACGCCCTGCTCCCAGAGGCCGATGTGGCGTAGGATGCGCTCGATCACGTCGCGCTCGTCGATGAGAGAAACGATGCGCATCTCTTTCCGGCACTTCGGACACAAGAGCGGGTCGGCTTCCCAGACCTTCTTGATGAGTTCGCGCCATTTCGCGGAAGGGATGCGGCGCGGCTGGTGTTCGGAGACATCGATGGTCTGAACGGCCCGGCCCGCGGCGGCGGCCTCTTCGGCGGCGTGTTTGTCCCGCTGGCCGCGCATCTTGTTAGAATACCATCCGTAGTACCGGACGAGTTGAAAACTCTTATCCGGGATGTGCTGGGTGATGGCCGCTATGAAGTCGCACGGACTGAAGACCTTGAAGTTGCGCTGTATCTTCGGATTGAGGCCGGAACGGTAGTTACTAAGCGTCGCAAAATAGTATTGACATAGAATGCGAAAATTGGGACTATTTTAGCATGAAAAGGCAAGATGCGCGCAAATTGACACATGACAAACTTACAGAGCTTCGTCGCCGTGCTGTCACGGCGGTCCAGAATGGAGAATCTCCGGAAGATGTGGCGCGGATACTTGGTGTGAATCGCGTAACGGTCTATGGCTGGTTGGCCCTCTATCGTTCAGGCGGCTGGGGCAGGCTTGACGCGAAAAAGCGCGGCGGCCGGCCTGCGAAGCTTGACAGCAAGGCGATGCAGTGGATCTACAAGACCGTCACGATGGGCAACCCCAGGCAGATGAAAATGCCGTTTGTTCTGTGGAGTTCGAAGCTGCTCGCCAGTGTGATCGAAAAGAAATTGGGGCTCAAACTGAGCAAGGCGTCGGTCTGTCGGCTGTTGCATCAGCTTGGCCTGAGTCCGCAACGTCCGCTCTGGCGCGCCTACCAGCGGGACCCCGAGGCTGTGGAGCATTGGCTGAAGCAAGAGTATCCCGCCATCTGCGCGGCGGCGAGGAAGGCCGGCGGCGAGGTGTGGTTCTCAGACGAGGCCGGCGTCAGGTCGGATGCGCACAGCGGCACGACATGGGCGCCGAAGGGGCAGACGCCGATTGTCAGTACGACGGGTGCCCGGTTCGGGCTGAACGTGATCTCCGCTGTCAACAGACGGGGCGCACTCCGCTTCATGTGTGTGGAGGGAAAGGTCAACGCGGACATATTCATCGAATTCCTCAAGCGCCTCGTCGCTGGCGCAGGTCATCCGGTCTTCCTCGTCGTCGATGGGCACCCCACCCACAAGGCAGTGAAAACACGCAAGTTTGTGGAATCTCTAAACGGCAAACTGCACCTCTTCTTTCTTCCCGGGTACTCCCCTGACCTGAACCCCGACGAACTGGTATGGAACAATCTCAAGAACCAAGGGACTGGCAAGTGCGCGATCACCGGGCCTGATCAGCTCAAGAAACTGGTCGTGGGACATTTGCGTTCCATGCAGAAGAACGAGGAATTGGTCCGATCATTCTATCAGACACCAACAACAAAGTATGCAGCATGAGTTGTTTCTATTTTGAGACGCTTAGTATGACCGGTCAGGCAAGTTTCCGCGCCTTAATCGGCGCGGCCCCATTGAAGTATGCCCTTGAGCACCGCTACCGTGTCCGCCGGATACGGTTTGCGCCTTCATGAGCCCCCTTCACCCCGCAGTTGCGGCAGTTCCCTGTTCCAGCCCCTTTTTACCCATCATCCATAATGCGCTTTCTCTGTAGTCTCAATAACTGCGGCGTCCTCTCACCGCACCACGATCCGATGCGCGATCTCCTCATATTTCTTCGGGCCGATGCCGTTCACGCGCATGATGTCTTCAGCGGACGCGAACGGTCTTGCCGCGATGATCTTGTCGGCGAACGCCTCGCCGATGCCCGGCAATTTCATAAGATCCGCCTTCGAAGCGGAATTGATGTCGATCACACCCGGCATAACCGTGCCCATGTCGTGCGTGCCTCCTGTGCCTGCCTCCGGGTTCACTCCCAGAACGGCACCCGCCCCCGGCATCGTGGAAGGCATCGGAAGAAGAGATTTCCTCGCCACAATCGGAGACCTCACCTTTCTGTAGATCCCGAGTTGTCCCCTCTTTGCCTGCTGTTCAATTTCAACCATCCCTTTGGCAAACCGGCGCCAGCCATCCCTATCGGGAAAATCCGTGCACTTGAAGCCGTGGGCGCGGGCAAGACCCGCACCCACCAACAACTCGCTCAGGTTCTCCCCCTCTGAAGTGTACACCATGCCGCAAAAGCGCGGTGTATTCCCGGCGCCCATCGCGTTCTGCCATTTGGTGAAAACCGTGAAAGGTTTTCTCAAAGCACTTTCAGTAAACGCCTTCGCCTTCTCCCCGTACGCCAGCACGTCGTCCATGCCAACGCCGAACCACACCATCTGCTCCTCATAGCGGTTGTCCCTGAGGTCAGTTTCGGGACAGTCCGCGAAGTAGATTCGAAAACGATAATTCTTCCCGCCCGACGTCACGTGAAAGCTGTCTCCGTCATGATCTTTGCCCTCGACGAAACGGCATCCTTCAAGCCTTTGCCATCCGTCAGGCGCGTCAGGCAAACGAACCGTTTTCTTTTCGGTTTTCGGCTTCAGCCACGAAGGAACCACCGGAGTGTTGGTCTTGGCAAACGAGGACTCGGCCCAAGGCGGCACCTGCGGCTGTCCTGACGACTGTGCAGGTTCAACGAAAAGGAACGGCAATATGGAAACGACTGTCGAAACTGCTCGGCAGACCAACCGGGCAATACGGCATGGCGCCTGTTGCGTTAAACACAGCGGCATAGCAGACACGCTTTCCCTTATCGCGTCCGCCTCGCCGCCGGCCGGCTTTCTCTCCACCAATAGCAACCGTGCCCAAAAAGAGGGGCATGCCTACTCACGCCCCACTGCAGGCACGGGAATGCCTTGGAGAGAACGCTTTCAGCACGCCCCAATCCGGGGCGTGCTTTGAGCGCTGCCTCTCCTTTGAAATTCCCGTTTCGCAGTGGTCAGCAGCCGAAGCTACGCAAAATTTTTGGTTCACCAAAGGCGGATAGACCGCCTCATGAAATACGTCTAAAGTTTAACCCATGCCGCACGCCGTGTCCAAGACCAAATCGAAAACAACGGGGGCGGTACATTCGAGGCAAGTGTCAGAACACCTTCATCCGTTTTTCCCGTCGCTGCTTTTGCTTCGCCGCGCCGGAGTCATGCTGACCCCTCAATTCTTCCCTCCTCCTGACTTTGCCGCGGCCTCCACGGCGACGGCCAATTCGCCGAGGCGTCCGTCGTGATCGTACCGCATCGCAGTCTTGTCGACCGTCCACCCGCCGAGCCGCTTCGCGATCTCGTCGCTGACGCCGGCCTCTGCCAAACGTGTCCTGAACGTGTGGCGCCAGGAATGGAACGTATGCCGTCCATTTACGCCGGCCTTCTTCAAAACCTCCGAAAAACGGCCCGGCTTGCCCTGCCACGGGTTCGGGTAACACGCCGCATGCTCCGGCAAAACAAATTCAGAACTCACGCCCGGACGGGCCAAGGAAAGAGCCTTGTGCAGCGCCGCACAAAGCGGCAGGACCACGCCGATCCCATGGCGAGCCGTCTTGGAAGGACGCAATCGAATCACGTTCTTGTCGAGATCCACTTGATCCCAACGTAGCCTTGCCACGTCCCCGTACCGAAGTCCGGTGTGTCGGGCAATCCGGCAGGCGAGTCCCCATCCATGACCGGCATCATCGGCGGCGTTCAGAACAGCCAACTCCTCAGAGACGGTAAATGCAGCAATCCGTTCGCTCTCAGCCGAAGGCAACACCAAAGGCCATGGATTGGCTGTTACGTCATCCCGCACACGGCGAAGCCCTTCCCACACCGTGCCAAGATCCGCGATCACGTTCCGCCGTGTCTTATCCGCCGCGCCGCTCTTCGACAAGAACTCCGCGAACCCGTTCGCGCAAGCCCGGTCAACCGCCCCGGCGTCACGAACGGCAGTCCAGTTTTCCGCCGCCCATTCAGCGAAACGGACGCACACGCGCCTCCGCTGCCGCACCGTGATGTCGGCCAACGCTTTCCCTGATCGAGACGCCCATCCGTAGTAAACATCCCACACGCCGGCGAGCGGCAAGCCATCACAACGGCTCCCGGTCAGGGCATCGATCACCGCGACAAGACGTTCCCTTGTGGAGGTCCCGGCATGCGCCTGCCGCAACACCGCCTCAACGGCAAGGGCATCGTTGCGGTCCTCCTTCCCGGTCGACCCGCACAACCTCGGGAGGTTGCGGCCGCGAGAAATCGAGTACCACCAAAACCTAGACGTCTTCTGTTTATAAATCGCCATTGCGCACCTCACACATAACAAAAAGCAACCGTGCGCAACTGTACCAGAAAAAGCCGCTGTGTCAATACTACGTTTATACAACCAGAAAGTAAAAAACCATTAAATTCAAGGATTAATGGGCTTTTTCCATGTTGCAGGGACTAGCAATTAGTGGGTTCGATTCCCATCGCCCGCTCCATTTTCTTTTGAACAACCCTTTGCGGCACAAGCGGAAGTTTAATTTATAGCGCAGTTCGTTCTGTCTGCTATCTGCTGCCTGCGGCTGATCGCAGGCAACCGGGTTCCGCGGCCATGTAATCGCCGGTGGCTGCGTAGGCCCGGGCGCGGCAGCCGCCGCACTCGGTGCGGAACGCGCACTGTCCGCACGCGCCACCGTACCGTTCGGGCTGCGCGAGTTCGCGGAAGACTGCGGAGCGCTCGTAAGCCCGCCTGAAATCAAATCCTTCGGCGCGCAGATCGCCACTGGGCACATCGAGAAAACCGCAAGGTTGCAGCACACCCGTATGAGAGATGAAGACGAATCCGCGGCCGCCCATGCATCCGGCGGGCGGCGAGCCGGGTTTGCCCCGCGCGTGCCAGATGCGCACCGCCTGAGGCGCGCAGGTCTCCCTCACCCGGATCGGCCCCTGCCGGTCCATCTCAAAAGCCCAGCCGAGCACCTGTTCGGTCTCTGCGGGCGAAAGCGAGAGATCGCGCATCCCGGCACCCCGGCCCACCGGAACCAGAAAAAAGAGATCGAGCGTCCCGGCACCCGCAGCGATGGCCTGCTCCCGGATCGCGGGCAGCGAATCCCGGTTGAGCTTCGAAACCGTGGTGTTCACCTGAAAGGGCATGCCGATTTCGGCGGCCACGCCCATGGCGCGGCACACGTGTCCGAACGCGCCGTTCACCCCGCGAAACGCATCGTGCTCTTCAGCCGTCGCGCCGTCCAGGCTGAAACTGCACGCCGCAACTCCCGCCTCCTTCAGCGCGACGAGTGTCTCGCGCGTAACGCACATCCCGCACGGTGCCATGACCGACCGCAGTCCGCGTCCGGACGCGCCGCGCACCAACTCGAGAAGATCCGGCCGGCACATCGGTTCGCCGCCGGTCCAGATGATCATGGGGCGGCTGAAGGCCGCCAGGCTGTCAAGAACCCGCAGGCATTCACCCGTCGTCAGCTCGTCCTCATAGTCGCGGTCCAACGCCCCGGCGCGGCAGTGGCGGCAGGCCAGCGGACAGCGCCGCGTAACCTCCCAAGCGACTACGCGCGGTCCGCCGCTACGGGCCGCGTCCCCTGTTTCGTGTGGCGCGCGCGCGTTCATGCGCCGCCCCGCGCGATTTCGTCATCCGTGAGGTAGCAGGCCGGGTCCACACCCCACAACTCCCCGGTAGCGGCTTCGGCGCGCGCCCGGAAGTTGCCGCCGCACACATCGAGGAAACGGCAGGTCACGCACCGGCCGGTCACATGCCGTTTCTTTTCGCGGAGCTGTGCCAAGAGGCTGCCCGGCGCGGGCTGTCTCCAGATCTCGCTGAAGGGGCGTTCGCGCACACTGCCGACCGGACGGTTACGCCAGAACTGATCGGGATAGACCGTGCCGTCCCAACTGATGCAGGCCAGCCCGTGACCGGTGCTGTTGCCACCGTTCATGCGCAGCAGAGCCATGACGTCCTCGGCACGCGGGTTTTTCTCTCGAACCATGCGCAGGTAGAGATAGGGGCCGTCGCAGTGGTTGTCCACCGTGAGCACCTCTGCCGGTAAGCCCCGCTCGTGCAGGCGGACCGTACGGTCGATGATCTGGTCCAACGTGGCGCGCCGCACATCCGGCGGCAGATCCTGACCGGCGATCTCCGCGCCGCGTCCGCAGTACACCAGATGATAGAGACAGATGCGGGGGATGCGTTCGGTCTCCATGAGATCGAAAATCGCCGGGACTTCCCCGACGTTATCGCGGGTCAGGGTCACGCGCAGTCCGACTTTGACCTGCGCCTCGCGGCAAAACCGGATTCCCGCCAGCGACCTCCGGAACGCCCCCGGACAGGCGCGGAACCGATCATGGACCGCCTCCATGCCGTCAAGACTGATCCCGACGTAAGAAACACCGATATCGCGGATCTCGGCTGCGAGCTTCGCGTCGATCAGCGTTCCGTTGGTGGAGAACACCACGCGCAAGCCCTTGCTTACCGCATGGCGCGCGAGGGTCAGGATGTCGGGGCGGATGAACGGCTCGCCGCCCGAGAAAAGCAGGACCGGGCAGCCGAACGCCGCCAGATCGTCGATGACTCCCAGCGCCTCTTCCGTGGACAACTCCTGCGACGTTCCCCCGGTGGCGGCGTAACAGTGCGTGCAACGCAGGTTGCAGCAGGCCGTGACGTTCCAGACCACCACCGGTTTTTTGTCCGCCGAAAATTGCAGCAGATGACTCGGCAGACGCGCCGAATGTCTCCCGTACCGCAACGGATCCGAAATCTCCACTTTCCCCAGATACAGTTTTGAAATGCCGACCATCTGATTTTGTCTGTTTCCCGTCTTCCCGCAGAGTCCATAGTGAAAAACGAAAGTGTAGCAAAAAGGGATCGCGCCGGAAAAGCGAGAAACGGCCTGACATCCGACAGCGGAGAGGCTATGCTGATCCTTTTTTCATCCCGGTGAGGTTTCTATGGCCTTTGACAGCGGCAGCGTAAGTTTCCGTCTCTTCTATCTCCAACAGGCGTACGATTCAGCGTTGCTGGATCGGTTCGCGCAAAAAGCGGCCCCGCCGATCAGTACGCTCAACCGCGATCCGATCACGGGATGGGTCACCGGACGCCACCTGTTTGACCGCGAACTGACGGACGAGTCCTGCCTGATCGGCCCTTATCTTCACGCGCAACTCTTGCGTGCGGAACGGAAAATACCCGCCTCGCTGTTGCGCGCCCATTTGAGAATGGAGGAGGATCTCGAACGGCGCGCGCGCGGCACCCCCTACCTGCCCCGGGCAGTCAAAACCGAGATCCGCCAACGCGTCACCGATGCGTTGTTGCCGACTATGCCGCCCACTCTTAGCAGCATCCCGACGGTGGTGGATTTCCGTAACGACCTGTTGTTGGCAGCCGCGCTCTCCGACAAACAGATCGACGCCCTCTCATCCGCTTTCCGTGAGACCGTCGGCACCCTGCCCGTCCTGCTCACCCCGGAGACCGCCGCCCTGCGGCGCCGACAGATCAACGCGAACGATCTCACGCCCGTGAGTTTCTCGCCCGACACGGGACTCGAGCCGCCGCACGAGTCTTCGTTGGGCATGGACTTTCTGACCTGGCTTTGGTTCGTCTGGGAAAAGGAGGGCGGAGTGCATCATCTGCCCGACGGCCGCGAGTTCGGCATCATGTTGGAGGGTCCCGTTACCTTTTTCCGTGAGGGGCAGGGTGCGCACGAGGCCCTGTTGCGTAAGGGCACGCCGCTCAACAGCCGCGAGGCGGGCGCGGCGCTCGTGTGCGGGAAAAAGATCCGTCGCGTCAAATTCATCATGGCCTGCGGCGATGAGACGTACGCGGCCACCCTGGACGCCGAATTCGCGGTGCGCGGCCTCAAACTGCCCCCGGGTGAACAGAACGAACCCGAAGGGATCTTTGAGGAACGCATGCTGTTCATCGAAACCTTCTGGAACGCGTGGCTTTCGCTCTTTGACCGTTTTCTCGACCTGCGGGGGAATGCGCGGCAGTGGGCGCACACCCTCGACGCCATGCGCCAATGGGTCTCCCGGCTGAGTTCGCTGCCCGCAAAGTAAGGCGAACCCTGTCCCGTGAGGAATGAGCCTTGCCGGCCGCTCCAGCCGCATCGTGCCCCGGATGACGTTGTCGGATGAACCGGATGAAACAGGCGACTTGTTCCGATCTGACCTCCTACTACCGTGGAACGTGCCGATAGACGCGGCGCGTGGGAATCGCTCTTCCTCGTTGCCGAATACGCCTGGAACGTCAAGGCGCCAAGCGCGGAGCGTATGACGGCGGCACATATTACGATCCGCTCGTAGACCACACCGGACCGTCGGAAATTTCCTCCGGCGGGTTACTGGCGGATTTGCATTGACGCGAGAGGACGTGGTATACTTGTCATTACAAATGCGGGTTGTAACCTTGTCGAGGAGGTTATCGTGAAGAAATCTGTATTGTATTGTGTTGTGTTGTGCTGTGTGACGATACAGGCTGCAACAGTCGGGCGCTGGAAGCTCGACGACTATCCGGTCGGAACGGTGTTGAAAGTCGGCGATACGTTCCACGATTCGGTCGGCGGCCGCGACGCCGTGCTGTGCGCGGTCGATCCTGCGCAGGCCGATACGCAGTATCTGCCCGTGGTGACGAACGGCTTCCCGGCAGAACTCGCATGGGAACCGAAGCTGTGGACCACCAACTCCGCGCTGCTTGAGATGTGCGACAAGGCGATCTGGTTCAAGGGTGGCGGATTGAAAGGCTACTATCTCAAGATCGCCGATGACGACGGCGCCCTCAAGACATCGAACATGACGTTCGAACTCTTTGGCAGAAGCGTGAACAAGAAATTTTCCGATACGGTCATGTCCATGCCGGCCGCACAGGACGGAAGTTGGGGAACGACGAACTCCTTCCGATATGCCAGCGCGCTCGCGACCTGGCCGCATACCGGTGCCCTTCGGACGAAAGCGGATTCGCCGACGGGATATACGGACACGAGCTTCGGCTGGAATGCGACGGCCAAGGGTGATTATTATACGGATGCGTGGTTCCACCTCGCCGTCCGGGTGTCGAATGGAACGCTTTCGTTCAAGCGTGATCATCAGGACATGTGGTCGTCGTGTGCGTGGACGCATCCGGACAATACCGCGCCGTTCATCGTCGGCGGCGCGCAGTCCCTGGATGCGCTTTCCGGTTGCGTGACCCAGATCCGCATATCCGACACTGCGTTGTCCCTTTCGGAAATGATGTTTGCGACGCCGAACGGCGCGGTGCACGGCACGGTTCTTTACCATGCGTCGTTCGATGAAGACGCCAAGTGTCATGGCACCGTACTCGACAATTACGTCAACTGCAATAAGGACCATGTTGTCGCGGGAACGTTTCTGCCGACGAATGCCGTTCAGGCGCGTTATGTCCATCCCGGAAAGGAAATGCCGGAAGGCGCTCTCGTGAAGAACTTCGGTGCCGCCGCGGAAAACGGAGAGAATCTCTTCTACACCTATTTCGGAACACAGCATGACAACATCCTGCGCGATCTCAATGATTTCACGCTCGAGTGCTTTGTGAAGATCGATGAGGTTTTCGGAACGCTTGCTGCAACAAACCGGTTGCCGCTGGTCGGTCTCGGCCACTATTCCGATGCGGACTACACCTTCCGCTGGGGATTCAAGATCGCTGAAGACGGACGACCGATTGCCGTTGTGACCGCGCCAAATTATTGGGAAGACAGTTACTGGGGGGCAATGAGCATCCTCGACGGTCAATGGCATCATCTGGCGATGACTGTTTCGGAAAACCCCGATGATGGTAAGGTGACCGTCAATTTCTATGTCGATCATGTTCTTGCGGCAAGCAAGACGGCGACGAAATGGTATTCAAAAGGACTCACGACCGCTCAGCGTTTTCATGTCTGCCGACGTAACGATTTCTCCGGAGCGATCGACGAGGTACGGGTTACGAAGGGGATCCTCGATCCGCAGACCGAGATGCTCTGGCAGCGGAATCACGGCGGAACGTTGCTGAGTGTCCAGTGATGATCTTGAATCAAGGCGGTTTCAAAATCATCGACACCGGTGACCCGTTCGCGCCCGGGAAATACGTTTACCAACTGAAAAAGGAACAAACACAATGAGGGCGAAAGCCATCAACATGGTGATTTTCGGGTTGTCGATGATGATGGCCGCTGGCCAGCCCACGCTGTCGTCGGAAGTGAAGGGGCGCGCGGCAGTCGACACGAGGCCCTACGAATTTATCGACGCGAAGCGCGATGCGGACGAGATCACGCCGTGGATTGATTTCGAAGCCGATACCGGCTGGCGCGCGGAGGGTGGAACCGCACAAGCGGAGCTTTCGCAGGAGCAGATGCTCTTCGGGAAGTTCACGCTCAAGGTCTCGTACGGACCCTGCGCCGAGGTGCGGGTGCGTCCCGCCGAACCGCTCGCCCTTCCGGTCGAACACGACTGGTTCGGCGTCTGGATCCGCAACGCGCCGGAGAACAGGGGCAAGGAGAAGGGGCACGAACTCCACCTCGTGTTCCGCAAGACGAACGGCGAGGAGCTTCGGTTGCCGCTTTCGAGCAGGGGCAATTCGAAGCTGGACTGGCCGGACTGGTGGTACGTCGTAAGGAAGTATTCGAAGGCGGAACTGAAGACGCTCGCCGAACCGGGCCTCAAGTTCGACGGCTTCGTGATCAAGCCCGCGTCCAACGCCGTCCCCTGCGTGATCTATTTCGATAACATCGCGTTCTTCAACCGCGACGAAACGAAGGCATTGGAAATCCCGCGCGTACCCGATGTCCATATCCCGACGCGTCCGGAAGGGGCGCTCCCGGCGTCGCTTGCCGAGGGCGGCGTCAATTACGTCCGCCGTGAAGGCAAGACGACGCGCCTTGGGTATGAGGGCCCGGACGGGAAACTCGAGTATGTCTGGACGGGGGATCTTGATACGCTCAGGGTTTCATGGAACGATGGGCCGGCGTTTCGTCCTACGGCAACGGGTGGCGCGAAGACCTGTCCCGAGAAGGCCGTCTACGCGCCTTCGATCGTCGGCAAGACACTCGTCCTTGAACTTGTCGCACCCGCAGGCGAGAAGGAGATTTCGCTCGGTCACGTCGAGGGCGCGAAGGTCAACTACCGGACGCTCATCCCGATGCTCGGCGATGGTTACTGGTGGGCGAACACGCGTTCGCGCGTGAGTGTCGTGAACGACTCCAAGAGCGATCTCTTCGTGCTTGTCTTTCCGGATTGGTACGTGAGCGCCGCTTCGAGGATCGCCGCCGAAAGACGTGGGGACGGAACGTATGACCGCGTGATCAAGTATATGGCGCTGACGGACGGCTCGTACAATGTCGTTAAGGAGCGTATCTACGTCACGGTCTCGCCGGAACTGATGGAGACGCTGCCCGTGATCGCCAATCCTGTTTCGCCGTGGAAACACGTGACGGGAAAGAAGGCGTGGAGCCGCTATTCCGCCAGTACGAACCGCGCCGAGGATATCGCGTTCCTGACGCGGCTCCACCGGTACGGGATCCGCGATCTCGTCATCAACGAGCACGAGGGGTGCATGCGCGACGACGGCGAAAGCTTCACCTTCCGCGACAAATCCGCGCCAAAAAAGGGCGGGGACAAGGCATGGCGGAAGTACGCCGACTATCTCATCAACACGCTCGGCTATTATTACGGACCCTACAATAACTTCACGGACTTTCCGCCGGTCAATGCCAACTGGCGCTTCGACCGGGTCGCACGACGAACGGTCGAGACGGACGGGCCCGATGCAGGCGGCTTCGTGACCGCCTGGACGCGATGTTACAATCCGAAGACGGCGTTCGGTTACGCTTCGTGCGTGTATTACGCCGCGCGGCTTAAGGAGAAGTACGGCTTCAACACGGCGTACTGCGATGTCCACACCTCGAAACCGCCGTGGAGCTACGTCGACTACGACGCGTGCGTTCCCGGCGCGGGAACGTTCCAGAACACCTATCGCGCGTACGCGGCGATTCTCCTCGAGCAGAAGAAGGCGTGGGGCGGTCCCGTCTACTCCGAGGGCGACTGCCAGTTCTTCTACGCGGGGTTATCGGACGGCAATTACGCGCAGCCGGGAATCCATCCCGACAAAAATCCCTGGATCGTCGATTTCAATTTGAAGCGCATCCATCCGCTCGAATGCGACTTCGGCATGGGCAACCCCAATATGTTCAACGTGGACAAACTGCCGACCGATTCCACGTCTCCGCGGCTTGTCGGCGAAATCGACCGGTTCCTCGCGGCAACACTCGCCTATGGCAATTCACCGTTCCTCGTTGTCGGCATGATGTTCAACCCGCAGAGCGACACGGGCAATCAATATCCCGATCCGAAGCGCCGCGCGACACCGGAACTCGGGCTTCCGTATGTCCTCCGGAGCTACTTCATGGTGCTCCCGGCGGCGAAACGCTACACGCAGGCAGAGGCGGAGGAGATCCGTTATCTTTCCGGCAACGGCGCGTGGCGTACAGCATCCGCGGCACTTTTCGCAGGCGATTACGAGATGCGCCGGATCGCGGTGCGGTATTCGGACGACACCGTCGTTGTCGCGAACGGCGACAAGGTGAAACGGCTCAAGGCGGAATATGGCGGACGGAAACTTGATCTGCCGCCTTGCGGATACGCGGTGTGGAACACGACGCATGCACTCGAGATCGAGGCGTCGGACCGCTTCGGCGCAAGGACCGACTATTCGGAATCCGAGGAAGCGATCTTCCTTGATACGCGCGATGCGGTGCAGACGGTCGCGTTCGAAAAGGCGCGCGGAAAGGGACTTGCCGTCTGCCGCCGCGAGGGTGAGGGCTGGGAGGTGATTCCCGTCCGCGGCGAAATCGCGTTCCGGGTTCCGGGCGACAAGGTCGTAGCGTATGATGAGGCGGGCCGGGAAATCGGTACAGCGGAAATCATCCGTGAACAGGACGGTTTTGTCACCGTTCGTCCGGTCGCCAACGCATTCAGCTACAGGATAATGAAAGGAAAAATCCATGATGTACCCGAAGTATAGAAGGGTGTCCGCTCTTGCCGTCGTAATTGCCATGATCTCGCTGCTGACCAGCAGTGCGTCGGCTGCCGTTTCCAATCCGACCGTGATTTGGAGCAACCCCGATGTTTCCCTGCAGTGGAAGACGGTCATGTCCGAGAATCTCCAGTTTGCGCTCGACTGGCCAGCCGGTGCCGTCATGGCTACGCTCACGATAAACCGGGGCCGCGACGAATCGATTATCACGGTGACCGACACGTCGGCGACGACCCTTCCCGTTCGGATGAATCTGCCTGCGGATGAACAGAGCGAAAGCACGCTCCTGCTGACATTGGCCTACAAGGACGCCGCCGCTACCGTGCTCGACACGCAGACAGCGCGTCTCGGTCTGGTGCGCGGCATCGATACGAACACGGTCCGATGCGTGCTCGACACGACTTCAAAACTGTGGAACGTCGTCAAGGTGTCCGCCGTCTTGCCGGTGCCGGAGCAGACCGCATCCCTAACGATCGACGGAGCGGCGATCGAGCCGCTGGATTCCCCCGGCTGGTACTGGTGGAAAATCCGCGAGCAGAAAAATTACGAACTCGTTCTCACCGACACCCGCTCCGAAGCGACCGCTGTCACGCTCAGCGGACGCCCCCGGGTGGGCCTTGTGATCGTCTACAAGTAAAGAAAGGCGTTTTTATCCATGAATACGCAACTCATTCTCGGTGTGTTCGCACTGGCGGCCGGTGCGGCCTTCGCTTCCGCCACGGTCAAGGATGTCAAGGTCACTCAGAACTGGCCGTGGAACGGCAAGGTCAATATCGACTACACGATCGAGGCCCCCGCAGGCGCCCTCGTCGATATCGACATCGTCCTCAGGAACGGTACACGGCGGATCGATATCGGCTGGGGCGCGCATGACGCCTCGCGACTCTATTCCCAGACGGCAGGCACCTATCGCGTCACGTGGGATCCTGCGAAAACCGTGGGCAACACGGCTCCCGTCTGGTTCGAGTTCACGGCCGAGGTTACCGTCGCCAACAACAACGACATGTTCTTGGTCATCGACCTCGAGGGTGACGACGGCGCGGGGCATTATCCCGTGACGTTTACCGACACCCCCCCAGCAGGCGGCTGGAATACTGACGAGTACAAGACCACGAAGCTCGTCATGCGCAGAATCCCAGCCGGCACCTTTACGATGGGTTCGCCGTACGATGAAATCGGGAGGGCGAACACCGACAGCAGAGGCCCGGCATATGCCAAAGGACCGCGAACCGAGGCGCTGCATCCCGTGACGTTTACCAACTTCTTCTATGTCGGCATCTTCGAGATGACCGAAAAACAGTACTGCCTCATCGAAGGCATCGGGGGCGGCTCGACGGTGGCGGTGGCGAACTACGCGAACGGGGTCATCACAAACGGCATCGATATCCTGAGTCTGCGCGGCGCCAACTCCAAGACCCAAGACGTCTTTCCGGCTTACGAGGCGGACAGTTTCTTCGGACGGCTAAACACGAAATTCGCCTTGACCGGAAAGCTCGCGAATTACGTCTTCGACCTGCCGTCGATCTCGCAGGCGGAATACGCCTGCCGCGCGGGCACAACCACCACCTACTATAACGGCTTTAACAGCTCGAGCCTGACGAATGACGTCAACCTCACGCCGCTGGCCTGGTACCGCAACGCAACCTGGTGGCGTACGCGCACGGTAGGCGGGAAGTTGCCCAATGCCTTCGGTCTTTACGACACGCTTGGCAATGCAAACGAGCTTTGCCTTGATGTGGTGCCGGACGGGGCCATTCTCTGGTGGCAAGAAGGGGTGCCGCTCGTCGAGCCGATCCTCTACGATCCCGACCACTGGCCGTGGCCGTCCGTAGTCCAAGGCGGCGATGAGGAACAGATCGCCAAAGAGTGTCGTGCCGCGTGCAAGAACTCGGGGGGAAGTGGCGGACGTAATGTTGGCTTCCGCCTGGCACTGGTGGCCCGCCGCAAATAATCTGGGGAAGAAAGGAAAATCATCATGAAGTTTTTCGTTTCGATTCTGTCCATTGCTCTCGCGGCAGCGGTGTCCGGTGCCGCTGAAGTCACCCAACAGATCGTCCGCCAGAACTGGCCGTGGGATAACCGCGTACGCATCGACTATGTTGTCAAGGATGCGACGGGCGGCGCCCATGACGTGAATGTCACGGTGAAACACGGCAACACCTCTGTCACGACGGGCTGGTATTCAGGCGAGTTATACGGGGTTTCCGAGGGGGCGCATACGATCTGGTGGAATCCGATGACCAACCTGACGACCTATGCCGATGCGTTCTGGAACGACCTGACGGTCGAGCTGACGCTCGTTGATGCGAGCGATATGTACATGGTCATCGACTGCACGACCAATGCGTCGCTGGCTGTCAGCTTTACCAACGCGCCCCCCGCAGGCGGTTGGAACCAGAATCTTTACAAGACCTCGAAACTTGTCCTGCGTAAGATTCCGGCGGGAACCTATATCATGGGGTCGCCCGAGAATGAACTTGGTCGCAATACGAATCGCTACAGAGAAGTTCAACATCAGGTGACCCTGACGAAGTCGTTTTATATCGGCATTTTCCCGTTTACGCAGAAACAGTACACCAATCTTGAGGTGCCGACGGATTACAATCCCAGTCCGGCGGACCCTCAAAAACCTGCGATCAACCGGGGGCTCGAAATCTGGCGCGGCACAAACTGCTGGGATAATGGCGTCTGGCCGCATTGCGGGGAAGATGGTTTCCTGACGCGGTTCACTTCGCGTGTCACGCTGCCAGCCAAGCTGACCGGCTACGTCTTCGACCTGCCGACCATTGCGCAGTGGCAGTATGCCTGCCGCGCAGGTACGATCGGCGCCTGGAACAATGGCACCACGATCACAAACGTGACCGAGGACGCCAATCTCGATCTTCTGGCCCGTTACAAAAAGAATCCGAAGGTGGGATATCATATGTCCCATCCGGTCGGCTGCTTTCTGCCGAATGCTTTCGGGCTTTACGACATGCACGGCAACGTGCATGAAATGGCGCGTGACAAGGCATACGGGAGTCAGTTCGCCAAATGGTACACGAACGCGCCGGCCGTCGATCCACTGGAATCCGGTGACCCCTGGCCGTATGTGCCCGCCTGCGGCGGCTATTGGAATGATCCGGCGGGCGAATGCCGTTCAGCGAATATCGGCTCGGCCGGGGGCAAGAATTTAACCGGCAGTGACGCTGCCGCTATCCGTATCGCGCTTGTCTACGAGGATTAACGTTGTGCTGATCCGTTCGACGCAGTTCACCCGAAGCGGATCCGCGGCACCAGCCGCATGAGCCAAATCGTGGCCAACACCGTAACCACGCCGAGCACACCCGCATGCGTCCACTTGCCGTATAGCATGTAGCCGATCGCAAACAACAGCCCCCATACCGCCACGCATCCCAGCATCATGCAAAGGACGCCCAGCGGCAGGTCGGAGCGGCCGTCGTCCGAACCGACCGGCTCGCCCTGCGCCGCAGCCCACTGTTCCACCCTGCGCCAGCCTGGACCGCCCGCGCGGATCTTGCGGCAGAACGCCACCAGCACCGGCATCTCCTCCGGTGGCGTCAGATAGGTCACCGTCAGCCACCCGACCGTCGTGATCGCGATTCCGATCACCATCTTCCAGCCGCTGTACGCCATGATGTTCAGCAACCCGGCCTCACGCATCGCGTTTTCCAGCCCCAGCGGTTCGGCCACCGACTTGAACAGCACGGCGACCAAGAACGAGATGATCATCGCGGCGATCTCGCTCCAGGAGTTGATGCGCCACCAGAACCAGCGCAGGATGTAGATAAGTCCCGTGCCCGCGCCGACCTGCAGCAACACATCGAACGCGCCTTTCGCCCCTTGCAGCAGCAGCGCCGCGCCACTGCCCGCAACCAGCAGCAGGACCGTCGCGATCCGCGCCATGCGCACCTGCTGACGCGGCGTGGCATCCGGTTTAATGAACCGCAGATAGAAATCGTTGACCACATACGAGGCCCCCCAGTTCAGGTGCGTCGCCACGGTCGACATGTGCGCCGCGATCAGCGAGGCCACCACCAGCCCCAACAAGCCTGCCGGCAGGCGCGAGATCATGCCCGGATACGCGATATCATCGCGCAAGAAGGAGTCTTCGACATTGGGGAAAGCGCGGGCCAACGCACCGTGTCCGCGCGCGGCCGCAATGTGAACCCGCACCTCCGTGCGCGCATCCGGCGCAACCGCTTTCTTGTCGTCGCGGTAGGTCTGCACCAGCGCCGTATTCTCCGCAAGCCACGCCTGGGACTGCGCCATCTGCTGCGGCGTCTCCTTGGGCAGCGCCACCAGCGAGACCAAGGCCACCACCAGCCACGGCCATGTGCGCACCGCGTAGTGCATAAAGTTGAAGAGCAGCGTCGCGCCGATGGCGTGCTTCTCGTCCTTGGCTGCCAGCATGCGCTGCGCGATGTAGCCTCCGCCGCCCGGTTCCGCGCCCGGATACCAGACGTTCCACCACTGCACCGCCAGCGGCAAAATCAGCACCGTCACCAGCGCCGCCGTGTCACCGCCCTGGACACTCGGGAAGAAACTCCGTTTGTCCGCCGGCAGGCGCTCCCACAGTCCCGCCAGCGTCGTCACGCCCGTACCGCCGATATCGGCTTTGACCACATACACGGCCGCCGCGATCGCGCCGAGCATCGCAATCGCGTACTGGAAGAAATCGGCCCAGATCGAACCGGTGAGCCCTCCCAGCGTCGCGTAGATGCCCACCCCCACACCAGCCCAGAGCAGCGTCTCGACCGCCGAAAGCCCGAAGATCACCTGACCGATCTTAATTGCCGCCAACGACCCGATCCCAAGCGAGATCACGTTGAAAAACACTCCCAGATAGAGCGCGCGGAAACCGCGCAGCATCGCCGCAGGCCGACCGCTGTAGCGCAGCTCGTAGAAGCCCAGATCCGTATCGAGTGCCGAACGCCGCCAGAGCTTCGCGTACACGAAGACCGTCAGCATGCCGGTGAGCAGAAACGCCCACCACACCCAATTTCCGGCCACGCCGTCGTTACGCACGATGTCGGTGACCAAGTTCGGCGTGCCGCAGGAGAAGGTGCAGGCCACCATCGAGATACCGAGCAGCCACCACGGCATGCTGCGTCCCGAAAGGAAAAAGTCTGACGCGCTGCGGTTCGCGCGCCGCGTGGCCGCCGCGCCGATCCCCACAACCGAGATCAGAAACACGATAATGATGGCGATATCCAGCAGTGTCAGTTTGAACATACCCCAACTCCTCTTCCGCGATCTCCCGCACACAACCCGCTGTCCTTGCCCATGCTCTCGCCGTCCTCTGTTCCCTGACTCCGGGTGTATGGACACGCCATCGCGCAGACCTCAAAATTGCACGGCCGGTATTTCGGGATCGGCGGCTGTTGCCGCAACCCCTCCGCCAGCGCCTCGGGCGTGATCGTCTCCGGCGGCGGCAGATTCAGGGACCACCCCACGAACCCGCACCCTTCATCCGCGATCAGAGAGTACCGCTTCGCCCAGTCACACCGCACCGTCTGAATCGTGCGGAACGTGTCGCGCACGCCCTCCGCCTCCACGGTCATGGTTTCTCCGAACGCCCGGGACGCGCACGCCGCCACGCAGCGTTCGCCGCACGCGGCACAGGTTTCGGGAGCAGCGCCGTTTTGCAGGGCATCCTCGCTCAGTTCGCGATCCACCACCACGGCCATGTAACGGACGTTGGTGCCAAACCGCGGATTCACGAGGAACCCCGCTTTCGCGAAGCGTCCCAGCCCCGCGGCCCAAGCCTCAAACCGGTTTGAGAACAGGTCGGGAACCGCACCGCGCGGACTGGCGGTCATCGAACCCGTGCCCAGCAGATCCGAGCTGACGAACGCTTTGACGCCCTGCCGCGACAACCACAAGGCGAGCCGAAGAGCGACGCGGCGCAGGTAGTTCAGGTTCTCGTACAACGCGAACGCGTACGGCCCCACAGCCTCGGCCGGTGTCCGTGCCGTGATGTCCACCGAGCCGTGAGGCAACGCGATACCGAAGACGAACACCGACCGACTGCCGGGCAACAGCGTCGCCGGATCGGGGATCTGCCGTCGGCGCGACGTGATGACCGGCCGGTACGGCGTGAAGAGCTGCGAGGTATCCTGCGCGTCCAACACCTCCTCCCCTTCGAACACGCGCCGCACCTGTTGGGCCACGCCCTGCAGCCGGCCAATGGACGTGACACCGCACACGTCCGCCCCCAGACGCCCGGCCTCGGCTTTGAGCGCCTCCGTGAGATCCTCCGCACTCTCCACGGGCGGCGCGCGGAATGCCAAGCCCGTAGAGGGCAATTCCACATCGGTCAGCACGGTATAGGTGAAAAGCGTCTGTCCTTCCGGCACGCCCGAGACGGCTCGGGCCACATCACTCTCGCTGAGTTCGGTGCCACCGGTCGCCGTGTAACCAGCCCGTTCCAGTTCTCGGGCGAGATCGTAACCGGTCTGCAGGACCAGCTTCTCGGCGGTTTCGCGCAGGCCTCCCGAAACCAGCGTGATCTCGAGCGCCAGTTCTTTGTCCGTGCCGGTCGTTTCCCGTACCAGTGCACTGTCTGCGGCGAGGCAGGCGATCACCGCGCTTTTCACGCCCGGCAGATATGCCTTGGAATCCTCGACCGTAACCCCTGCGGCACGCAACGTGTCAACCGGCACAGTCAGGATACACGACACGCCATGCGCACGGGTCAGCGCATGAAGCCGCTCGGTCACCTCGCGCGGCACAGGTCCCGGCGGCGGCATCACGTCGCGTCTGCGACGCGGTCCTGTGCAGTACGTCCGGTCGAGCACGCGGCGCATCTTGGGCACGCACACCTTGAGGCAGCACCCCATCTCGCCGCCGCGCCGCCCGAAACGCTTGACGTGGTCGAGGATGACCGCCTCGTCCACCTTTTCCGGTATCTCCAAATCCAGATCGAGGTCAAAATGTTCGCCCCACGCGCACCGCCACAGGTTTTTCCTCACATACCGGTAGACCTTGCCCTCTATCTCCACCTCATTCCAGCCGTCGAGTTCCCGGGTCAGCGCGGCGGTCGGGCATACCTTTTTGCACAGCATGCACATGTCGCAGACCGAGCCCGGCTCGACCAGCGGCGAAGGCGTGAGCGCGGCGTCGGTGATGACCGAGACATACCGCTGACGCGCACCGAACTCCGGCGTGATCGACAACCCCGAATAGCCGAACTCCGAAAGCCCGGCCGCCACGGCCGCATGCAGGTGCGACATGTCCGGCGCGAAGTGCTCCCGCAACTCCTTGTACCCTTTGTAGCGCCAGATGTTAGAGGAGACGATCGGCACCGCCGTGTGGCCCAGCGACTCGATGAACCGCCCCATGCGGTAGCTCATCTCGTCGAGGCGCATGTTCATCGCGTACTGGATGCGGTACGGCCCAATCTGCTGCGGATGCTCCTCCCCCCCCAACTCGATCGCCGCATCGGGATGATGCACAGCCATCACGATCACCGAGCGCGCCGAAGGCAGGATACCCTGAGGGCTCATCATCGTCGGCGCGCCGTGGAAGCGCCCGATGTTCGCCACCCCCACCAGATCCGCGTTCAGTCCCTCCAGCGCGAATTGTTTAATCCGTTCCGTCAGCGTAACATCAACCTGATCCGGCATCTCTGTTCCTTCCCCTTGTTTAAACATCGGTCGCGGCATCCGGCGCCGTCATAATCTCAAGCCGCACCCCGGTTACGGCCTCGTGATCCTTCTGGAACCCGCGCGCGGCCACTTCAACCGGCGGCGGTGCGGCAACCGGTCTGAGAATCACCCGGCCCGCAGCGAGAGCCGGATATCCCGACACCATGCCGCACAACATGATCCATCCTGCCAGCCCGGCATTACGCATGGCCTCTTCTCCCGTATTTCTTCTCCCGTATTTCGGATCATACCATACCGCAGACGGTGGAATCCCGCGTTTAATTGCGTAGCCTGTCTTTTTTCAAACATCCCATAATTGAAAAACCGGCCGTCGCTCTGATAGACTGTTCATATAACAAAGGATTCGCCATGAATGTACAGGATAAACGAAGGGGCGCGATATCACAACCCGCCCGGCTGACGGCAACAACGCTTTTTCTGCTGACCGGTTTCACGGGCGTGGCCTTCCCTTGCTTTTCGCATGGTGCCGCACGCGTCAAGGAAATCACGCTGGAGATGCCCACTTACGGGTTCTCGGCACCGAACCCGATTCCGGAACCCGAAACCAGAGTGGACCGCCAGATCTGGCCGTACTTCAAATTCGAGGGGTACACGGCGGTTGCCACAACGCAATCCTGGACCTGCGTCCGGCTGGAAAACGACGCGGTCGAGGTGGATGTGTTTCCGCAAATCGGCGGGAAGGTCTGGAGCGCGCGGGACAAGCGGACCGGACGGGACTTCCTCTATCGTAACCGCGTCGTCAAGTTCCGCAACATCTCCACGCGGGGACCCTGGACCAGCGGGGGCATCGAGTTCAACTTCGGCATGCTCGGACATGCGCCGACCGCCTCGACCCCCGTGGATTACGCCTGCCGCACGAACTCCGACGGTTCGGCAAGTTGTTTTGTCGGTGTGCTGGAACTCATCACGCGCACCCGCTGGTGCGTCGAGATCCGTCTCGGCGCCTCCGACCGCTTTTTCACCACGCAGACCACCTGGCACAACGCCTCCGGCCTGCCGCAACCCTGTTACCAGTGGATGAACGCCGCCTATCCGTGTGGCGGCCGATATGTCTTTCCGGGTACGGCCCGGCTCGAACATGACGGGACAGCCTCACCGTGGCCGCGGGACGCTTCCGGACTGGATCTTTCCGTTTATACGAACAACGCCTTCGGCCTGTCGAAGAGCTATCATGTCGTCAACGGCGACACGGGGTTCTTCGGCGTCTGGTGGGACGCGCACCAGTTCGGTTCCATGCATGAGGCTGCCCGCTTCGACCGGCTTGGACGCAAAATCTGGATTTGGAGCCTGTCGCGTTCCGGTGCCATCTGGGAGGATCTCCTCACCGATGAGGACGGCCAATATGTCGAGCTGCAGTCGGGCCGCTATTTCAACCAGCCGTCCCATGGCAGTCACCGCACCCCGTTCAAATACCCCTCCTTCCCCGCCGGTTCGACGATCACCTTCAGCGAGCGTTGGTCACCGGTAACCGAGGCCCGGATTCTGGAGGAGCGCGCCGCGGAATCCGGTACGGTCAGCCGCCCGCTCGCGACGCCCGCCGACTTCGACTGGGGCACGGTTTACGGCCAGACGCTTCAGGCGGAACAGGATGTGAACCTCAAGGACTACACTGCGGCGGAGAAAACGTTGCGCGCCGTGCTGGCGAAAGAACCGCATTACCTCCCCGCGCTGGTCTGCATGGCCGACCTGCTGCTCCACTGCGGCCGTCCCGCCGAAGCCCTCGCCTTCAGCGAGCGTGCGCTGGCCGTTGACGCCTATCACGACAAGGCGAACCACCTCAGCGGAATCGTCTTCGCGGAGCGCGGGGATCACGCGAACGCCCTCGAACGGTTCGGCGCGGCCGCGCTGTCGCCGCTTTTCCGCAGCGCCGCCATCACGCGGATCGCCGCGCTGGAGTGTGCCGCCGGGAGGCCCGACCGGATGCTGGAGGCGGCCGAGCGCGCACTGGAAGCGAACCCCTTGGAGTTTTCCGCGCTGCACCTGCGCCTCGTAGCCCTCCGCCTGTTGGGGCGGGAGGATGAACACCGGGCAGCCTGCGCTGCGGTGCTCGACCGTTTTCCGCTCTTCCATCCGGCGCGTTGCGAACAGGACCGTGCCGCCTTTGCTGCGGGGATCCGTTGCGAATTGCCGCACGAGGAGATCCTCGAAACCGCGCACCTGTACGCCGCCGCCGGTCTGTTCGGCGAGGCCGCGGAGATCGCCGCGCTCGCGTCCGGACGCTTCCTCGCTGCCGTGGCGCGCGCGTATTGGCTGGCGCGGACCGGCGATGAAACCGCCGCCCGGAACGCGCTGGCCGACGCGGAGCGGCTGGATACCGCCTTTGCCTTTCCCTTCCGGCCGGAGACCCTCCCGATCCTTGAATGGGCGCACGCCCATTCCCCCTCTTGGAAACCGCGTTACGCGCTCGCCCTGCTCCTGCGCCATTTCGGTAACGACGACCGGGCACGGGCCCTCTTGAACGAGACCGATGCCGATGACGTGCCGTTCCTGCTTTTCCGCGCGCGCCTGCGTGACGGGCCGTCCGCGCTGGCCGACATCCGGAAGGCCCAGACGTTCGGCGAGAACCGGTACGCTGTAAAAGCGGAATGGCGCGCCCATGCCGAAGCCAATGACTGGCGGCAGGCTCTGGGTGCCGCGCAACGGTTGTTGGCCGCCCACCCCGAAGACAACGATGCAGGCATTCTGCTGGCCCAGTCCCATCTGCGGCTGGGTGATCCCGCCCGCTGTCTCGAAACCCTCGACACCGTACGGTTCCTGCCGTCAGAGTTCACCTCGATCACCCGCAGGGTGTATCGCGAAGCCTGCCTCGCGCAGGCGGTCGCCGCGTTCCGCAAGAGCGACAGCGCCGTTACGCGGGATGCGGTCCGGCGCGCCGGCATCTGGGACGAGAAACTCGGCGTCGGCAAGCCCTATGCGAGCGAGATCGACATGCGCCTCGAACTCTGGCTCTTCGCGCAACTTGAACAGGGCGTCACCCGCGCAGACCTTCTCGACCGGGTCGCGGCGGGATTCGCCCCCAGTCGTCCGGCGCGCACCGCAAATGCGCTGGACCTGCTGACCGCGCTGGCGTGCCGCGAACGCGGGCAGAGCGCGAAGGCGGACGCCGTGGCCGCGGCCTTTGGCACCGATGCCGTCGGCGTCTGGTGCCGCGCCGTTTTTGAGGGAGACCGCGCCACAGCGTCGGAGCGGCTGCCCGCCGCATCCTCAGACGAGAATGTCCGCCTTCTTGCCGCGCTGTTGTTGTGATTCGCTCGATTGCTTTTTTGACAGGTCGGTAGCGTTTGTGGCATGATGTGACATTACGCGATCACGATCAGGGGGAACTTGCGATGAGGATCCGCACTTTATACTTGTGCCTGTTGGCCGGGTTCATGACATGCCATTCCGCGGTTGCGGAGCCGTTGCGTCTCGCGACCTTCAACATCCGGCTTCCGGCGGATAAGGGTGTCAACGCTTGGAGCAACCGCGCCCCCCGCGTCATCGCGCTGGTCAAGCGGCACGGATTCGATCTGGTGGGTTTGCAAGAGGCAACCGCTATGCAGTTCGACGAAATGCTTGCCGCGCTTCCCGGCTGGGCCATGGTCGGCGTCTGCCGTGATGACGGGAAGCGTAAAGGCGAAGCCACTTGCATCCTTTACCGGGCTGACCGGTTCACGGTTCAGAAGAGCGGAACCTTCTGGCTCTCCGAGACGCCCGAGGTGCCGGGGTCGAAGTCCTGGAAAACCGCCTGCACGCGTGTCTGCACCTGGGCCCTGATGACCGACACGAAAAACAACAAACCGTTCGCGTTCTTCAACACCCATCTGGATCATATCAGCGTGGAAGCCCGCGCCAACGGAATGAAACTGATTCTGGAGCGTATGCAGCCGCTCGTGCCGCAAGGATGGCCGATCTTCCTGACCGGCGACATGAACTGCAACGAAACCTCCGAACCGGTCCAGTTGGCCGGAAAGGTGTTGCGGGATGCCGTCCGCCACACGCAAACCCCGCATCAAGGTCCGTGGCGCACTTTTACCGGGTACCGGTACCGGCCTGACGCCGAAGAGCCGAAGGCCCCCGCCAAAGATGCGCCGCGCATCGATTACATCTTCGTTTCTGAAAAGGTGACGGTGCGGGACGTCACCACGCACAACGACGCGGAAAACGGGAACTACCCCTCCGATCATTTCCCGGTCAGCGCAACGGTGGTTTTTTAACGAACGGAAAGACAGACAGAAAGGGAAAACATGAAAAAATCCTACTGGGTCACCTTGCTACGGTTTCTGGTCGGCTGGCATTTCTTATATGAGGGCCTCTGGAAGTTGCTCTCCGGAAGCTGGAGCGCCGAACCTTACTTGAGTTCCAGCGAATGGATCGCCGCGAAACTGTTTCATACGATCGCGGAAACGCCGGCGCTGCTGAAGGTCGTCGACCTCCTGAACATCTGGGGATTGACCCTGATCGGCCTCGCCCTCATTTTGGGAGTCGCCATCCGGTTCGCATCCATTAGCGGCATCGTCCTCCTGGCGTTGTACTATCTGGCCCATCCTCCCTTCACCGCGCCCGCAGGCGGCGAATCCCATCTTCTGTGGATCGACCGGAATGTCATCGAAGCCTTCGCGCTGGCGGTGATTTGCGTGATCCCCTCTTACGGGTTGGGCGCCCTGTTCCAGCAGTACCGGAATCGACGCGAAAGCCCGATCGCATTCGACCGGCGCGAATTCCTCAAGAACCTCAGTTCCCTGCCCGTTCTGGGCGCCTTTGCAGGCGCCTTCATAGAGAAGCACGGCCCGGTATGGGAGAAAGAGCATCTGAAAAGCATCGCGGACGCCATGACCGGTCCCACGCTCCGCACCTTTGAATCCAAAGACATCAGCAAACTCAAGAAGCCGATCGAAGCCTTCGGGCAGATCGGCTCGACCCGGCTCAGCCGCATGTTCATGGGGTGTAACCTGATCGGCGGCTGGGCGCATGCGCGCGACCTGATCTACGTCAGCCAACTCGTCAAGGCCTACCACGAGGACTGGCGCGTCTTCCGCACGCTCCACATGGCGGAAGCAGCCGGCATGAACACCATCATCCTGAATCCCGGACTCTTCCGCGTGATGGGGGATTATCTGAAGAAAGAGGGCGGCAAAATGCAGGTGCTCTCCGATTGCGCGGCCGGCGGCAATCCCATCAAAGGAGCGGAGATTTCGATCAAATTCGGCGCGCAGATGTTGTACATCCAAGGGGAGATGACCGAAAAATACATCATTCGGGAGAAGAACTACAAAATCATGGAAGACGCCCTCGCCTTCATGCGCAAAGAAGGCTATCAGGCGGGTATCGGCGCCCACAGTCTGGAGGCGGTCAAAGAGTGCGTCGACCGCGGTCTGATTCCCGACTACTGGGTCAAAACCATCCATCCGATCAACTACTGGTCAGCGAACATCAACGGCGGCACGCGCCACGACAACATCTGGTGCACAAACCCGAAAGAGACCATCGCCTACATGAAAGAGCGGCCGGAACCGTGGATCGGGTTCAAGACCCTGGCGGCCGGCGCGATCCGGCCTAAAGACGGGTTCCCGTTCGCGCTCAAGGCTGGTGCCGATTTCCTGTGCGTCGGCATGTACGATTTCCAGTTGGTCGACAACGTGAATCTCTTCAACGAAATCTTCCCCTCCTGTCAGGAACGCGAGCGTCCCTGGCGGGCTTGAGACTCCGTCGCGCGGTCGACACCGTAAAGAACCGAGACGGAACGCCCTGACTCCCGGAGGTGCGCATGAGAAAGACGGTTGCCTTTCTGGCCCTCGGTCTGGCGCTGCTGGCCGCAGTCATGGCGTTCCAACGCGCAATCCGCGAAGAAGGCCGCCGGATCCGCAGTGTGTTTCATCAGGCTCTTGCGGAACCCGATGGGTTACGGGAGCGCCAGACTGACCTGTTGCGGAAGGCGGAAACCCTGAATGTCCAGCTCGCCACACTGAACCGCCGCCTGTCACACCTCGAATCCCGGGCACCGAAGGAGACGCGCGCCGCCCCCACCGGTTCCGCGGCACCACACAGCCCCGCCGCACTCCGCACGGACGAATTCCGCGCCGCGATTGGACACCTGAACGCCCTGCCCGATCTGCTGACGGAACTCACCGCCTATCTCGATCAAGCGTTCGAGCATCTGGAGGAGACGGTCACCGTCACGGCCGTGCCCGAGGATTTCGCCGAACGTCTGGCGGCAATGGAAAAACGGCTTGCGGACATCGACAGCTATTTCACCCCGCTCTACGCCTTTCTGGGGCTGGTCTATGATCCGGCGAACGAAGCGGTTCTGGCCGCCTACCCCACGCTCGACAAGCGAATCTCCGCCCTGGACGAAAAACTTGTCCAATTGCAACGCGATCTCGCCGCACTCCGCGAAAGTCTCGAACCTCGCACAAAAGAGCCGCGTCCCGTCCGTTGATCTGGCTTTATTTGGGGTTGGTTTCTGAGCACGCGCCCCGCTTCAGGTGTCCGCGTGAAGCCGCTTGAGCAACCAGACGAGGGTCTCCCCGAGATCGTGCATGTTCTCCATCGCTTCCGCGTCGTCCGCCACATCCTCACGCTCCAAGCCCACGCCGAAATTCCAGTACGTGGATCCCGGAACGATCATGCGTGACATCAGGAACAGATGGTTGATGGCGTCCACCACATTCACCGCGCCGCCGCGGCGGTGTGCCGCCACGGCCGCGCCGATTTTGCGCGCGAACATCCGCCCGTTGGCCACCGCCACCAGCCCGGCCCGGTCCAGCAGCGCTTTGAGTTCAGGCGTCATGCCAGAGAAGTAGGAAGGCGACCCCATGACGATCCCGTCCGCCTCAATCATCTTTGCGATCCAGGTGTTCACCCTGTCGGTCGTGATCGCACACTGCCGGTTGCGGGCGGTCATGCAGCGCATGCAGGCGGTACAGCCGTGGACCGCGTGCCCCCCGACCTGCACCAACTCGGTGTCGATTCCCGAGCGGGCGACCGGTGCCAGCACCTTGCGCAGCAGCAGCGCCGTGTTCCCGTCCTGACGGGGGCTTCCGTTAAATGCGACCACTTTCATCATACCCCTCCCCGACCGCGTGGCACGCGCGTCAAGCTTCGCCGCCGCAGACCTTGACCCCGCGTTCCCGCAGATACGCTTTGAGTTCCGGAATACCGATGATCCCGAAATGGAAGATCGAAGCGGCCAGCAGAATCGTGGCGCCGGCCTCAACCGCCTCGTGGAAATGCTCCAACGTTCCGGCGCCGCCCGAGGCCACCACCTCCGCCGAAACCGCCTGCCGGATTGCGCGGATCACCGGCAGATCATACCCTGTGCGCGCCCCGTCCCCCGCTTTGCTGGTGGGCAGAATCACCCGCACCCCTAACCCGTCCACCCGCTTGGCCCATTCGACCGCATCGTGACCGGTCGCGGTACGCCCGCCGTCGATGTACACCTCATATCCCGAGGGCAGCGCCGCATTCCGGTCCACATCAATGGCCACGGTCACCCGTTCCGCACCCAGTTCGGCGACCAACTCCGGGATAAGCGCCGGCTTGCGGAACGCCGCGCTACTGACGGAAACCTTGTTTGCCCCCGCTTCCATCACCGCCCGCGCGGTCTTTACATCCGAAATCCCGCCCCCCACCGTAAACGGCACCGTCACGGCCTCCGCCACGTTACGGACCACCTGCAGCAGCGTGGCCCGCCCCTCCACGGTTGCCGTGATGTCCAGCATCGCCAGCTCGTCGGCCCCCTTTTCGCAATAGGCCCGCGCGCACGCGACCGGATCGCCGGCATCCCGGATATCCACAAAACGCACGCCTTTAACAACGCGACCGTCCCGCATATCGAGACACGGCATGATCCGAACCGGTTGGGACATGAGATTCTGACTCCTTTGGGAGGGCACACACCCTGTAGGGCGTTTGTTTATACCATCGCACCGCACCTTCCCTCCGTCAACAACAAAAATCCAGCGATTACGCTTGTGCTCGGGGGTTCCGCCCCATATAATTCGGCCCATGTTTTCCCTGGCTAACAATTGGAACCGGAACGTGCCGCATGCGTGACGATCTGACCATTGCGTTGGCGGGGAACCCCAATACCGGCAAGACCACCCTGTTCAACTTGCTGACCGGAGCGCACGAACGCACCGGCAATTGGACCGGAGTGACGGTGGATACCGCGCACGCCGCCTTTACCCTGAATGGCAAAACGGCCCGCGTCACCGACCTGCCGGGCATTTACTCTTTTTCTCCGCACACGCAGGACGAGCGTGTGGCCCGGGATTTCCTCATCCAGCAGAAGCCTGCCGTGATCGTCAATCTGGTGGATGCCGTCAACCTTGAGCGTAGTCTCTACTTGACCGCCCAGTTGCTCGATATGCGCCTGCCGCTGGTGGTTGCCCTCAACCAGACCGACGTGGCCGAACGCTACGGGATCCACGTAGACGCCGATCATCTCGCCAGCCATCTCGGGTGCCCGGTGATTCCGATGGTCGCCTCTAAAGGCGTGGGGCTCGAAGCCCTCAAGCAGGCGATCTGCCATGTGGCGGAGACGCGCAGCCTGCCCACCACCCGCGTTCAATACGGCGACGCGGAACCGTCGGTGCGCCGTTTGCAGGTCTGCCTGATCGTGGCAGCCGATGATGCGGGTGTGGACTCGCGCTGGTTGGCCATCAAACTGCTGGAACGCGATCCCTTTGCCCGCGAACTGACCGCAGGGCTGTTCGACGAACTCGCCGAAGAAGAGTGCGCCCGTATCGCGCGCCACACCGGTCAGAAACCCGAAGAGGCGGTGATGGACGCGCGCCTCGGATTCATCCGCGGCTTGGCGCGGGACGTGGTTCAGCGCAAGCGAGTCTCGCGACGCCGCGTCTCGGATGTGGCGGACCGGCTGTTGCTCAGCCGTCCGCTGGGCATCCCGTTTTTCCTCGGCGTGATGTACGTGGTTTTCTGGTTGACCGTGCGGCTGACCCAACCGCTGGTCGATTTCACGGATCTGGCGTTGAACGCCTTGCTCGTCAACGCTCCGCGCATCTGGCTGGCCCGTCTGGGCATGCCCGAGATCCTGGGCTCGTTGCTCTGTGACGGGGTCGGCGCGGGCCTTACGACGGTTGCCACGTTCATGCCCCCGATCTTCATGATCTTTCTCTGCCTGAGCCTGCTGGAGGAGTCCGGCTATATGGCGCGTGCCGCGTTCATCATGGACCGCTTCCTGAACCGTATCGGACTGCCCGGCAAGGCCTTCATCCCCCTGCTCGTGGGCTTCGGCTGCACCGTGCCGGCCCTGCTGGCCACCCGCACGCTGGAACAACGTCGCGACAGGCTCCTGACCATGCTGATCGCCCCATTCATGTCCTGCGGCGCGCGCATGCCGGTCTATGCGATTTTCGCCATGGCCTTTTTCCCGAATCAGGGCAACATCGTCATTTTTTCGCTCTACCTCACCGGCGTAGTATTGGCCATTCTCTCCGGTCTGATGCTGCACCGCACCCTCTTCCGCGGCGGAGCCGCCTCAGCGTTCGTCATGGAGCTGCCGCCCTACCACCTGCCGGCCTTGCGCGGATGTCTGGAGCATGTCTGGGCCAATCTCCAAAGCTTTCTGGTCCGGGCGGGTCAGGTCATTTTGACGATCGCGATTCTGCTCAGTCTGGCCAATGCCCTTTTTGAAAAAGCGTACCGTAACCCGGAAACGGCTTTTGCGCACCGGAGTGCGGCGGGCCGGGTTCTAACCGTCCCGCTCCGTCCTATGGGTGTGACGGGGGACAACTGGCCCGCGGCAGCGGCCCTGCTCACAGGCCTGATGGCCAAAGAGGCGATTGTGGGGACGCTTGAGGTGCTTTATTTTCAAACGGAAAAGACGGCTCCGGATTCGCGGAAGCCCTTTGATCTGCGCGCGGAACTCCGCGCTGCGGGAAGCGCGCTGTTCGCCGGATTCTCCGGGTCTGCGGCCACCGCAGACCCGGACCGTTCCGCCGACCCGGCCGCCCGGCAGGGACTCCTTTCCACGTTACGCCGGAACTTCGCCTCCCCGACCGCGGCATACGCCTACTTGCTCTTTGTCCTGATCTATTCGCCCTGTGTCGCGGCCCTGATCGTGCTCGCACGCGAGACGGGCTGGCGTTGGATGGGGTTTGCCGTCACCTACCAATCCTTACTGGCTTGGTTGACCGCCACCGTTTTTTATCAATGCGCCTCCTTCCCCGCCGCACCCTTGCGGTCCGTAGGCTGGTTGGCGTTTGTGACGGCCCTCACCGCAGCCGGAATCGCCCTACTGGCCGCTTATGGGAAACGGATCGCACATGAAGTCTGAAACCGGAACCCCCGCCACAGCGGGAAAAACGCGGAACCTGCTGGACCTCCAGGACGGGGAAACCGGACGCATCCGCAGTAATCGCGACCGTAAATCCGCGGAGATGGGACTTTTTGCGGGCGTGCGCGTCACCATGTTCCGCAACCGCAAATCCGAACATTCCGTGGTGGTCGGCGCGGGCGACGCCCGCTTCCTCGTCTCGCGCCCGATCGCCGAACACATCGAACTCGCGTGATTTTTCCCGCATTGCCGTACGATCCGAGATCCGGATCAGGAGCGGTAGTTGGGCGCTTCTTTGATGACCTTGACGTCGTGGGGATGGGCCTCGCGCACACCGGCATTGGAGACGCGGAAGAAACAGCCGTTGGCCTTGAGTTCCGCCAAATTCCGCGAACCGCAGTACCCGAGGGAGGAGCGCAAGCCACCGCAGAACTGGGTCATGGTTTTCTTGACCGAGCCGACCAGCGGCACAATACCCTCGATGCCCTGCGGCACCAGATCATCGGTCTGGACATTGTCCTGCCCGTAACGCTGGCGACTGCCCATGCCCTCTTTCATCGCGGCCAGGCTCCCCATGCCGCGGTACACCACATAATGGCGTCCCTCGTGGATGATTTTCTCTCCGGGGCTCTCCTCCGTGCCCGCGAGGATCGAACCGAGCATCACGGTGTCCGCCCCCGCGACCAATGCCTTGGGGACGTCCCCCGAATGGCGGACACCGCCGTCGGCGATGACCGGAATTTCGCCACCGAGAGCCCGTGCCGCGTGGTACACGGCGGTGATCTGCGGGATGCCCACGCCGCACACCACGCGGGTGGTGCAAATGGAACCGGGTCCGATCCCGACCTTCACGCCGTGGGCACCGGCCTTCAACAACGCGAGGGCGCCTTCGCCCGTGGCCACGTTCCCGCCGATCACGTCGATGTCCGGATAGTGCTTCGTGATCCACGTCACCATATCGAGAATCCCCTTCGAATGGCCGTGGGCGCTGTCCACCACCACGACATCGACATCCTCCTGCGCGAGCAAGCCCATGCGCTCATGATCCCCCGCGCTGACGGCCGCCGCCACACGCAGACGGTAACGGCTGTCGCGGGTATAAAGAGGCTGGGCGTTCTCAACCAACTCCTGCACATCGGTGAATGCATAGAGCCCGACCAGGCGGCCGCCGCCATCCACCAGCGGCAGTTTGCCGATCTTGTTCTCCATCATGATGGCATACGCCTCTTCCAGCGAAGTTCCGGGAGCGGCGGTGATGACCCGTGTCGTCATCACCTCGGTCACGCACGACGCGCTTTTTTTGGCGAACCGGATATCGCTGGAAGTGATGATTCCCGCGAGACGGTCTTGATCGTCCAGAATCGGGAAACCGCTGAAAGACAGGCGGTGCTCATTCCGATAGGCCTGGATGTGCGCAAGGGTATCCTGAGTGTGGAACACGACCGGCCGCATGATGAGACCGTTGAGATACTGCTTCACTCGCCGGACATGCTGCGCCTGAAGTTCGGGCGGAAGATTTTTGTGGATCACACCGATGCCGCCGAGCATAGCCATCGCCGTGGCCATGCCGAACTCCGTGACCGTGTCCATGGCCGCACTCACGAACGGGATGTTCAGCGTGATGCGACTGGTGAGGGGCGAGGCGAGGTTGGTCTCGTCCGGGAGAAAATCGGCGTACCGGGTCACGAGCGTGACATCGTCAAAGGTCAGCCCTTCACACGGGAACTGATCCATGAAAGCGGAGACTTGGGTATTGACATGCATTGGGAACCTCCGAACTAACTTCGTTTCGCTTTCCCGCTATTATATAACTCAAATGCTGCGTTAAAGCAAGACTCACGAAGGGAGAAGTGGACAGAAGTTAGCCCGCCGCCCGCGCTTCGCACGGGAATGTAAATGAGGATAACTTTGATGGAGCACGACAGCGCAGAACAGACGAGGCCCACGCCCGTTGGCAGGGACGCCTCCCCGAGGCGTCCGCGGACGGTTCGGGGAACCGTCCCTACCAGATCCGTGCGGCGGTTTCCTTGAAATCGCCGCAGACGATGGGGCCACCCTACCTGCCGAACCATTTGGACAAGGAAAGCGCGCTGAACAGGCGGGGCATTTCCGCTCGGACGGTATCGCTGATCTCATTGTGCAACCCGGTGTAGAGGTTAAGCACGGCGAGAACATCCTCCCCCATTCCCCGACTAGCGAACCGTTCGCGCTGCGGTTCCGAAAAGGCGAAGCCGAGTTGGATGGCACCGGAGGGCAGGGTGGTTCCGATATCAAAATGACTGAGCAGCAACCGCCGCTTGCGGTTGCGCGTCGACCCGCAGGAATCGAGAAACCAAGTGGGCGATCCGGTGGTGTCGGCATGCAGCATGCGCATGAGTTTTCGCTCGATGCGCCAGAGTTTCAGCAGTGTCTTCTCCGCAACGTTCAGGGTGCGCAAGGCAAGCACCGTATCCAAGAAGGCCAGATAGGATTCGGAATAATCCGCGCCCCGGTACACAGGCAGCTTGAAACTACGCTGAAGACCTCGCAATACCACGGGGGATCGGTTCAACTTCTCCGCCATTTCTCCAAGTGTGTACAGCATACGGGGTTCTCCGGTTTATAATCCGCCCATGATCAGACTGGCGAATGCGCTGATCGGGGTCGTGTCGCGAAAGTTATCAACGGTTTGTCGCACATCCCGGATGAGTCCCTGCGTGTCGGAGTACAGTTCATCCTCTTTGGAAAGTTTGCCGAGCGTGCCTTCGCCCCGGACGAGCCGATCGGTCACCTCGCGCAGATTCGCCACTGTCGCGTCGAGGTCGTTGTAGACTTTGTTGTCGTCTTTCAGCAACTTGCCGAGCGTGCCGTCCCCCTTCTCCAAACGCGCCGAAACCGTCTTCAAGTTCTCAACCGTCTCGCGCAGGTCGTCATATATTCCGGCATCCGAAGAGAGCAGTTTGCCGAGTGTGCCCTCCCCCTTCTCCAGCCGGTCGGAAATCGACTTGAGGTTCGCGATCGAGGCGCTGAGGTTGGTGTAGACGTTGCCGTCGTCGTTGATCAGCCGGCCTAGCGAGTTCTCGCCGGCATCGATTTTGACCGCCACCGAACGCAGGCTCGCAACAGTGTTGGAGAGGTCGTTGTAGAGCGTCATGTCATCGGAAAACAGCTTGCCGAGCGTACCCCGGCCCTCTTCGACACGCGTGACCGCCGCGCGGATCGAGGCCACGGCAACGTCCAGATTGGTGAGGGTGTTGCGGAGGTGGCTGCCTTCGGTGGCCTCGCGCAGATTGGCCACAATTACCCCCAGATCGCGCATCCACTGGGAAGGCGTCTCACCCCGCAACACGGTTTCCCGCGGCACTTCGGCACCCTCCCCTTCTTCGATCAGCAGGTAGTTGCCGCCCAGCAAAGATCCGGTGTTGACCGAGATGCGGTACCCCTCCTTCAAGCGCACCCCGCCATCGATCAGCAACGTGACCCGCACCCCGCTATTCTCCAAGTGCATCTCGCTCACGGACCCCACCGTCATCCCGCGCAGAATCACGCTGTCGCGCACCTTCAATCCGCCGACATCGGTAAACAGCACCGTGACCGGCCCCTTGTTCTTGCCGTTCAGGATATCGATACCGGAGATGATGATGGTGAAATAGGCCAGCAGTCCGAGGACCGCGACCATAAACAGGCCGACAATCACCTCGGAAAAGACCTCGCGGTTGCGTTTCAAAGCCATACGTTCCTCCTTTTGCGGTTACGGACCGTGCGTGACGGACCCGCGCGTTCACATCCCCTCAATCCCTTTTTTTGAAATAAACTGGGCGTCCAGAAAACGCCGGACATCCGGCTGGTCCGCGGCCACAAACGCGTGCGGCGAACTGACCTCCACAAACCGCCCGCCCGTCAGCATGGCGATGCGGTCCGCACTCAACAAGGCACCCTGCAAATCATGCGTCACCACCACGCTGGTGATGCCCAGCTCCTTGTTGAGCCGCCGGATCAGTTTGTCGATCGTGCGCGCGGTCACCGGATCGAGACCGGAAGTGGGCTCATCATAGAGCACGATCTCCGGTTCACGCACGATGGCCCGCGCCAACCCGGCACGCTTCTGCATCCCGCCGGAAATCTCACTGGGAAATTTGTCGCCGTCCTCCTCCAACCCGACCGCGCACAAGGCCTTGGCCACCCGCTCCGCGATCTCCGCTTCGGAAAGACGCGTCTTTTCACGCAACGGCAGGGCGATGTTCTCCTCGACGGTCATCCAGCCCAACAGCGCGCCGCCTTGGAACAGGTAGCCGAAGCGTTCTCTCGCGCGCGCCAAATCCGCCCCGTCCACGGCACTGATTTCCGTCCCGTCAATCCACACCGCACCGCGTGTGGGGGTCATCAGGCGCACCATGTGTTTGAGTGTGACGCTCTTCCCGGTGCCCGAGGGACCGACGATCGCGAAGATCTCCCCCTTCGGGATTTCGAAAGAAAGGTCGTCGAGCACCAGACGGCCCCCCAACTGTTTGGTGACATGGTCAAAGCGGATCATAGGTCGTAAAACATGCGGGTGACGATGTACCCGAGTATTAGGATCAGCAGAAAGGAGGAGATCACCGAACGCCGCGTGGCCTGTCCCACACCGACCGCGCCCTGTGTGGTGGTGAAGCCCTCATAGCAGGAGACACCCGTGATGACGATCCCGAAAAGCAATGCTTTGAACAGCCCCACATACAGATCGCGCAAGCGGGCGATATCCATGGCCATGACGATATACTGATCCCACGGCACATTCAACTGCGTCAGGCCCACAATGCCGCCACCGATCACGCCCAACACGCAAGTGTAAAACGAGAGCACCGGGGTCATGAACACCATCGCCGCGATACGCGGCGTCATCAGAAACAACACAGGGTCGATGGACATGATCTCCAGCGCCGCGATCTCGTCATTCACCGTCATGGTGCCGATCTGCGCCGCCATGGAGGATCCAACGCACGCCGCCAGGATCAGACCGGTCATGAACGGCCCCATCTCACGCAACAACGAGACCATCACTGCCGAACCGATGTAGATCTCCTGATTAAAGCGCCGCAGCTCGAGACCGACCTGAAGTCCCAGAATCATACCGGTGAACATTCCGACGACCGAGATTACGGGCAGGGTCTTGATACCCATGTGGAACATCTGGCGGACGCATTCGCGGCGGCGCCGGGCGCAGAACAGCAACAAGGGCATACCGACCAAAGCCTGAGCCGTCATGCTGCCAGCCCGGCCAATGTCCCCCAACCCCAGCACGATCGCGCGTCCCAATCCTGCGATCGCATTCGGTGGCGCGTCGGTATAAACCGGTTCGCGCGTGATCACGAAAACCCTCCTATCCCCTTTGCCGGTGCGTTAAACCTTTTGTTGCATCAGATTACCAAACGCCGGGATACTGGGCAAGACACTCCTGTCGGCCGCGACAGATGAAACCCACGAAACCCTGAAACCTTGAAATCCTGAAACCCAAGAAAGCGTCCCGTGGTTAAATGATCGATCCCGATAGCGATCCCGATTCCGACCCCGATTTGGATGAAACCCTGAAACCAGAAACCCTGAAACCAGAAACCCCGAAACCCTGAAACCCAAAAAAGCGTCCCGTGGTTAAATGATCGATTCCGATAGCGATCCCGACCCCGATCCCGATTTGGATGAAACCCTGAAACCAGAAACCCTGAAACCCAAGAAAGTGTCCCGTGGTTAAATGATCGATTCCGATAGCGATCCCGATTCCGACCCCGATTTGGATGAAACCCCAAAACCCTGAAACCTTGAAACCAGAAACCCTGAAACCTTGAAACCCAAGAAAGCGTCCCGTGGTTAAATGATCGATTCCGATAGCGATCCCGATTCCGACCCCGATTTGGATGAAACCCCAAAACCCTGAAACCTTGAAACCCCGAAACCCTGAAACCTTGAAACCCAAAAAAGCGTCCCGTGGTTAAACAATCGATCCCGATAGCGATCCCGATAGCGATCCCGATTTGGATGGGCTTTTTATTCGGAACCGCCGCGTCTCCCGGTTGTCCAGCGCACCAGTCCCCAGAGCAGATCATGGCGCGCCATACCGGACGGCAGTTCGACACGCTCGTACAGGGTCCAGAAGGGCGCCCAGTTCCGTTCGATACCCCCGCTGTGGCGGATGAGGTTGAACTCCAGAGCACGGAACCGCGAACCACGGGAGGTCGTCTCCCGCACGAAGAAGGGCCAGACCCGCGTGTACCGCTCCGTTTCGCGCAAGCCCGGGGCTCCGGGCGAGGGTTGCCAGATTGTCTCGCAGGTGTAGAACGGAAAGAAACGCGTACGCTCCGTAAGGCGCTTCGGACTCTCGGTGCGGGTATACTTCAGCAACGGCCATGCCGCATAACGACGCCGCTCATCCGACCCCTCGAACTCCCCGTAGAACGGCCAATAGGAACGTTGAAACGAGGCTTCGGTGGTACGGGTTTCCCAGATTTCACGCGTCTCATAAAAGGGCCAAGGCAGGCGCCAGCGCTCAGCCGAATCGGTCCGCGCATAGGAAAAGAACGGCGGCAGCACCAATCGTTGCGATTCGCGCGCGCGGTTGACCTCGCCGTAGAGAGGAAAAAGCAGGAACGAGGAGCCGGGGTTGCGTTCGTCCTCGTATCGCGCGGAATTCCAGAACGGCCACAAAACATACCGGCGGTCGGTCTTCTTTTTGGTGTTGATTTGACGGCACCAGAACGGAAAGACGCCCTCTTCACGCAGATGCGGGTTTTCGGTAAGGCGGGAGAAGAAGGGCCAGGGGGTATAGACGCGTTCGACCCCGTTGACCTCGTAATTGAAATAGAGCGGAAACAGGGTGAAGTCGATGTCATCCATCAGCGCCATATGCGGCAGATGGCCGTACAGGGGGAAGAGTGCCCAATAGTCTTCGCCCGCCCGTGTGCGTCCCTCAAACCACACGGGCAGGATCACGGTCTTCCAGGCCGCGTCGTCCCGGGTGACGTCGTCATCCGACCCGTACGCCAGCAACAACCGCCACCAGGACTGCTGGTGGTCGCGATGAAAGGTGCCGAGCGGCCACGCCACATCCGTCACGTGCGTGTCCGATACGGGATCACGCACGTCCGCGTAGAAGGGGCGCACAGCCCAGAAGACGCCGCCTTCACGCGTGGCGCGGTACTCGAAAAACGGCCCCAGACGAAAACGGCTGACCACCTCGTCCCTCGCCGACCCGGTCAGGGATGCGGGCTCCCCGAATGCCGCAATCTGTTGGAGGGCGACACCGCAACCGAACGCGAGCACGCGCGAGAAACACAATACGGCTTTAGTCGTTCTGGCGGAAATACTCATGAATGTGCTTCTCGCAACCAAAGGTGACAGCGATCAGCGCGGCCCGGATCCACATCCCGTTCCGCATCTGGCGCCAGTACATCGCGCGGGGATCGCTGTCCACCGATTTGGAAATCTCATCGCGCCGCGGCAACGGGTGCATCAGAATGGCGTGCTGCGGCAGTATTTTCAACTCGTCGAGACCGAACTTGAACTGCCGCGTGTCAATCTTGTCACTGTCCCCCTTGGCCGCATCCCACTCGTCCTGAATGCGGGTCATGTACACCGCATCCGCCTGCCGGATCGCGGCGCGAAAATCGTCAGTCAACTCGAACGTCACATCCTTCCCTTTGAGCATGGCCAACACATCGGGACAGACCTGCAACGATGGCGGTGCCACAAAAATCTGACGGATGTTGGGATAATTCGTCAGCAGATAGGAGAGCGAACGCACCGTGCGCCCGCGCAGCAGGTCGCCGCAGAAAACCACGGTGCGGTCGCGCAACCCGCCCGACCGCTCGAAACTCCGCAACAGCGTATAGATATCCAACAGCGCCTGAGTAGGGTGCTGATCCTGTCCTGATCCGGCATTGATGATCGGGATCGGCCGCTCGGAGTTGGAGAGCGCCCACGCCATCCGTTCGGCCAACCCCTTCTCCGGGGTGCGCATGATGATCAGGTCGAAATACGAACTGAACGTCCGTACCGAATCCTCGCGCGACTCGCCTTTGAACTCCGAAGAGATCGAGGTGTCGCGCACCTCGCCGGTCGGCACGCCAAGAATCTGACACGCCGAAACAAAGGAGAGGAAAGTACGCGAACTCGGCTGCGAAAAGTAAAGCATCGCGCGCTTGTGCGAGGCCTGCTCGCGTAAAAACCCGGTCCCTTCACGCGTTTTGGCGATACTCCGGATCTCGTTCGCCAGCGTGGCGAGTTTGTCCAACAGTTCATACCCGAACTGCTGGGCGAACAGCGTGTGGTACGGCATGCCGTTCTCCTGCATCAAGTAGGTTGCCTTCTCAAAGAACGGTAACGGCTCGAACGCTTCCCATGTGATGTCGGACATGTTTCGGATCATACAACCCCCTTTCACCGGACCGCCGCAAGGCGGCACCCTCCCGGAACCTCACAATGCCGAAAGATCAGTCAGCGCGGAAACATACAGGGCCTTGATGGTGTGCATCCGGTTCTCGGCCTCGTCGAACACCTTGGAGTACGGGGCCTCGAACACCTCGTCGGTCACCTCCAACGCCCCGCTTTCTGCGGTCACCGTAGTCTCGTGATCGTGGAAAGCGGGCAGACAGTGAAGGAAGATCAACCCGCCGTCCTCATTTCCGGTGGCCCGCACGAGAGCCCGGTTCACCTGATAGGGCCGCAACAGGCGCAGACGTTTTTCCTTCTGCGCCTCTTCACCCATGGAGACCCATACGTCGGTATAGAGCACATTAGCGCCGGCCACACCCCGAACGGGATCCGTGACCACCTCGACGCCGGCCCCGTGCCGACGGGCGATCTCTCCGGCCTCCCGTACCAGATCCGGATCGGGCAGCAGGTCGGAGGGTGTGCAGTTGACGTAGTGGATGCCCGCCTTGGCGCAACCGAACATCAGCGAATTTGCCACGTTGTTACGGCCATCGCCCACATACGCAACCTTCAGCCCCTTCAGCCGCCCGAAGTTTTCCTGAATCGTCATGAGATCCGCCAGAATCTGCGTCGGATGGAAGACATCTGTCAGACCGTTCCAGACCGGGACGCCCGCATAGGCCGCCAGGGTCTCGACCGTTTGCTGGGCGTACCCGCGGAACAGGATGCCGTCAAAGAGGCGCCCCAGCACACGTGCGGTATCCTTGACCGACTCCTTGGCACCGAAGTGAAGATCGTTTTTCGTCAGGTATTCGGCGGTCCCGCCCTCGTCACGGATCGCGATCGAGGCGGAGTTGCGGGTTCGGGTCGAACTCTTTTCGAAGATCAGGGCTACATGACGCCGACTCAGCAAGTCGCCGCGTATCCCCGCCCGGCGGCGCGCCTTGAGCGCCACCGCGAGATCGATCACATTCAGCATTTCCTCATCACTCAAATCCACCATACGCAGCAGCGAGCGCCCGTACAGTTCCGGCATCCAGTTCAACATAT
>Ga0208694_1000879_pt1 | contig 41270 bp, 28 predicted proteins | sample AD_UKC078_MetaG_FD_184442 | JGI IMG/M metagenome (GOLD analysis project Ga0208694, IMG submission 184442) | Active sludge microbial communities of municipal wastewater-treating anaerobic digesters from USA - AD_UKC078_MetaG (SPAdes) (version 2) | ecosystem: Engineered > Bioreactor > Anaerobic >...
CGTACGGATACCAACTACCCCCAGACCCGCCAAAGTATCCACCATAAACCACCGACCCGTCGGGCGTCCCCACAGCCTCCATGCTCAACGACGTCCCCTCTGCAATCCTCCCGTTGCTCCGGTTCTCGATGACGTAGAGGCCTTGCAAGGGCTCGATCGCGAACGAAAGCTCATGGGGGGCAGGCAGGCTGTTCCCAGCCCTGTCCTGCAAGCCCGTGCCCAGCGTAAGGCGGTGCGGTCCGGGTTGCAGCGGACCGTCGGCCACGGCGTAAACCGCTCTGACGCCGTTGGAATAGAGCGGGTTGGTCGAGAGGGAGTAAAGGACATCATCGACAGTGTCGAGTGCGCCGTCGGCCCCGGCCCAGCGCAGTTCGCAGTTGGCCATGGCGTTGACCGTTGATGGCATCATGTCCTCGCTGAAATCGACGGTGAAACCGTTGATGATGTCGGTGCTGGCTGAACCTTGACCGGGGAGACCGACAGCGACGACTTGAGGACTGACGGCGTCATTCACCGTCACGGTTAGGAGATACTGCGCCCGCAAACCGCGCTTGGCGGTCACGACGCGCACTAAATGTATCCCGCTCTCGGTCGCCGGATGAGTCGCCGTTCCTGATGTTTCGGTGACAAGTGGAGTCGGATTTCCGAGGCGTTCAATCGTGAGCGTGACGTCCCCCGCCGTGAGGGTGCTGCCTTCAGGGAAACTAAGCGTGCCCGTGATGGTGTTGCCCGCATTCACCGTGCCCATCGAGAAATAGTCCCCCGAAGAATCGGCCGTCGGCAAAGCCGCCCCGACGCGTCCGCTGATCACTCCGCCCGAGAGTTTAAGCGCCAAAGCACTGGCCGCGGCTTGGGTATCGTTGGCCTCGACTTCGAGTTGCATGCCCCGCGCCTGATCGACACGCATGGAATACGGCGAGGCGCCGTGCTCACTCCACACCCGCACATAGTAAGTGCCCGGCGACGGGATGACGGCGTCCTGAATCTGGCCCAGCGCCGACTCGCGTGTCTGGGGACTCACCACGTTGCTGTCGGCCGCGTTCCGGAGGTACACGTAAGGGTAGATGTTGCCGTTGGCTGTCTCGAGCCGGATCGTGACCCGATCCCCCGCCTCAGCATTGAACCGCCAGTAATCGACGTCGTCCGCAGCCTGGAATGTGCCCAACGCAAACGCCGTGCGGAAGCCGGACACGGGCGGCGTCTCGGTCATCGGCAGGGCAGTCGCGCCCATGAGCAGGTTGTTGTCCGTATTCTCGATCGCACCCACGTCCGGGTCTGTGATGGTGAAGATTCGCGCGAATGGCGACACTGGGGCGTTGGCGCCGTCCCGGAGTGTGGACTTGGTGAGAAACCGGTACTTGCCTGGCTGCAAGGGGTTTGGGCTCGTGGTGAAGCTGACCGTCTTCGTATTCGAAGCATAGCTGGGCGCCAAGGTGTACACGGTGTCGTCCGCACCGCCGAACTGACCGTCGGCTCCCGCGTTTCGGAGTTCGTAATTAAGCGCCGTCGTAGCGGAATCCACATTCAGAATCCGGGTCGTTGTGATGCTGAATCGGTCGATGGCGACGGCCCTGGTGGAGTCCTCGTCGGGCAGGCTTGCAGCCGTCACCTGCGTCGCAGGCAGATCAGCCGCAGCCCAAACGCTGACGTTGTCCAACCCCCACGATTCGTCATCCAGGCTCTGCAGTCCAGCCCCTTGAAAGGTGATCGCGACCGTCGTTCCTGTCGCGCTAAATGGGATTTCGATCGTGCGGTAGATCGACTCGTTCCATCCGCTGAAACCGTATTGGCCTTGGGCGTCAGGCGGGAGCGGATACGTATCGCTGTTCAGATCGAACTGGGAAAACGTGTGCAGGAAGACCTCGACGCCGTCCACCGTGATGCGAATCCGGTCGCCCGAAGTGGTGTTGCCGCCATCCCACGAGTCGATGATGTACAGATCGAACAGCAGCACGTAAGACCCGCCCGCAGTCAGACCACCGAGCGTGAGCGTCTGGCTCGAGTTGCCAAACCGCCCGCTGAACTGCGTGAACACGCCCGGATAGCTGTTGTCCGTGACGCTCGACGACCACTCGGGCCCCGCACCCGACTCGAAGTCCGCCGCGTAACCAGGCTTGGCGCCGGGATCGAAGTTCGCGCCCACGACATCCACCACGCCAACAACCACCAGTAAGCAAGCGGCCAGAGCGATCCACGGGCGAAGAAAGGAGCGCATCCGGTCAAAGAAAAACCCTCGCACAACAGGGGACAGGTGGAGCAGTCCGGTCGGACGGGAGCCGCCGAGAGTGGTGTTCATATGAGGCGGGAAGAGCGAAGTTCGCTCTACAGTGTCGTTTGCTTTACAATGCAAGCACTGCCCTTTTACTCCGATAAGCCGAAAAAGCAAGCGTTTTGTACACGGCGCCAAACCCTGCTATTTCACCTCCAGGTTCCAGATCCCCCCACGAGTGAGCGGGCCGCTTCACATGCCATGCCTCTTGCCTCCTTCGTGCCCTCCGTGCCCTTCGCGGTGCATTCCAATCGCCCCTGAACACCTTAGGGAATGATCGGGGGTTTCGGCCTCGCTGAAACCGATTCATTGTCCCCATGCGCATTGACATCGAAACAGAACAACGTCTCGTGATGCCGCAGGTACAACCGCCCCCTGTGGATGACAGGGTGGGTCCAGACGTCGTTTTGTCCTCCGGGAACCAACCTGAATCGGCCTTTGAACTCGAAGGCATGAGGCGTCGGCTCGAGCAACGCCATCTCGCCTTGTTCACTCAGACAATAGAGGCGTTGGTCGGCGTAGAGAACCGATCCCTTCGCCAGGGCGCTTGTCTCGTACCGCACGACACCGGTCCGCGCGTCGATGCAGGCCCATCCCTTGCGCCGCCTGTACCACGCCCCGTACAGGGCGTCGCCGACGTGCACCACGCCTCCCTGACATGTGTCCAACACTGTTGTCCACAAGAGATCGAGTCCCTGCCCGGAGTCTTCTGTGCGTACCTGATACAGCTTGGCGTCGGGGCTGTCGGGCGCCGTCACGAACACCGCATCGCCTACGAGGACCGGCGTCGATGCAATCACCTCGAATTGCGTCCGGAGGGGGCGCGTCCAAAGCAGTGCCCCGCGATCCGCATCCACTCCGAAGAGATGCCTCATGGAACATCCGATGACGAGGCGGCGATCGCCAAACCGGACCAGGATGGGCGAAGCGTAGCTGGCATTGTCGACCTGGCCTGCCGGCTCCTCCACGCGCTGGTGCCGAGGGTCCGACGAAGGACCAAGCCGGAGCGGTTCGGCCTTCCAAACCGTCTCGCCGCTGCGCACATCGAGCGCCACCATGAGGGCTTCGGCGCCGCCTGCCGTCACCAGCACATTCGAGCCGTCCACCAGCAGACACTCGCTCGTCGCCCAGGTCAGGTTCTTGCCCCCGTACCGCTCGAATAAATCGACCGCCCAGATCTCGCGACCTGTCTCGGCCTCGAATGCAGCCACCCGCCCGTGCGCGTTCAAATGAAACAGCCGCCCCTCGTGCCATGCCGCGCTCGCCCGCGCCCCCGGGTAAGGCCCAGGCCACGAACGTCCATTCGGTTTCTGCCAAAGCTGTCGACCGGTCAGGTCAAGCGCGAAGAGGCGCAGTTGGTCGCCGACATCGCCCGCGAGAAAGAGCCGATCGCCGACAATCACCGGGGCCGAGTATCCCCGGCCCAGGCCGTTGGTCTGCCAGACCAATCGCGGTCCGTCCGCAGGCCATTCCTCGAGCAATCCGACCTCGTCGCAGATGCCGTCGCGTCGCGGCCCGCGCCACTGCGGCCAACCCGGTGCAGGCGAAGCGATCAACTGCGGCTGCGGCTGCGAAGCGGCGATGCCCCCCGCGGCCTCCACGCACACGGAGCTACTGAGACCGTGCGCAAAAGCCATCGCCAACCAGGCCATTCGTCGCCTGGGTCGCGCGACTGCAGAACTGGCGCGGACGACTTCACGCCAAGACGCCAAGACGCGAACTAAAAGAAGCTCTCGCGAGATCATCTGTGGCCGAAGCCTAGCGCGGACTGGCTGCGGCGCAACCCCTCGATGACTGTCACCGTCCCGATTTGAACCACGGAGGCACAGAGCGCGCGGAGAAGGCCAATATCCGGCTCAGCTTCAACCGGCCTTCTCTGTGTGCTATGCGTCTCGGTGGTCAACCCCCCATCTCCCAGCACCGATCTCCCATCTCCGGCCTGAACGGTTGGCCCTGGATTTCGGCAGCCTTTCCGGCTAAACTGCGGCCCATGTTCGATTCGCTGACGAGCAAGCTGCAAGATGTCTTCCGCGACCTGCGCGGATTGGGCCGCATTTCGGAGACGAACGTGTCCGAATCGCTGCGCGAGGTGCGCTTGGCGCTGTTGGACGCCGATGTGAATTTCAAAGTGGCCCGCGACTTCATCGAGCGGGTCAGGGAGAAGGCGATCGGGCAGGAAGTGATTCGGAGCATTCAGCCGGGCCAACAGATCATCAAGATTATCCACGACGAACTGGTGGCGCTGCTGGGGTCTGAAAACGCGAGCCTCGATCTGGGCGGTTCGCCCGCCTGCATTCTGATGGTGGGCCTCCACGGATCGGGCAAAACGACATCGAGCGGCAAGCTTGCGCGGATGCTCGAAAAGCAGGGCCGCGCGCCGCTGCTGATTGCCGCCGACGTCTACCGCCCCGCGGCCATGGACCAACTGGCCACGCTCGGCGAGCAACTGGGCGTGCCGGTGTTCGTACAGAAAGAGGAAAAGGACGTGGTGCGCATTGCGCGGGCGGCGCTTGTTTTCGCCGTGGCCAATCAGCGTAATGTGCTGATCTTCGACACCGCCGGACGCCTCCAGATCGATGAACCGCTGGTCCAGGAACTGGTCCGGCTGCGCGACGAGGTGCATCCGCGCGAGATTCTGCTGGTCCTGGACGCCGCCACGGGACAGGAAGCCGTCAATGTGGCCACACATTTCGACCAGGCCCTTGGCATGACGGGCGCCGTTCTGACGAAGCTCGACGGCGACGCCCGGGGCGGCGCGGCGCTGAGCTTCAAGGCCGTCGTCGGAAAGCCGATCAAGCTCATGGGCGTGGGGGAGAAACTCGAGGATTTTGAGCCGTTCCATCCCGAGCGCATGGCCCAACGCATCCTGGGCATGGGTGATGTCGTCAGCCTGGTCGAGAAAGCGGCCGAGGCGGTCGATGTCGAAGAAGCCATGCGCATCGAGGAACGGATGCGCAAGGGCCAATTCACTCTCCAGGATTTCCTCGATCAACTCCGACAGATGAAGAAACTGGGGCCGATCGAGACTATTGTCGGCCTGTTGCCCGGCGGTGGCGACATGCTCAAGGGCGCGGACCTGGCCAAGGGCGAGCGCGAGTTCCGGCGCATGGAGGGGATCATCTGCAGCATGACACCGCAGGAACGGCGCAGTCCGAACATCCTCAACGCCAAACGCCGCGTGCGCATCGCCAACGGCAGCGGCGTCAAGGTGTCCGAGGTGAACAACCTGCTCAACCGGTTCAATCAGATGCAGCAGATGATGAAGAAAATGGGCAAGTTCAAAAAGATGATGGCGCGCATGGGCGGCGCGCCCTTGCCCGGAATGTTCCCGCGTTAGAAGCCCGAACCCGGTTAGCCTCCGCCGACTCGAGCCACAGCGGCCTGCAACCGCACAAGGTCGGGGGTCGAGTTGATGCCGCGCACCACTACGCCTGTATCGAGGTCTTGGTCGGTGGTCAGGAAACGCCACTTCCAGACCTCGGCATGCCCATCGGCAAACGACAACTCGCCGGCCTTGCCGTGCCGGATCGTCGGCGAGTTCTGCCAAATCAGAACACCGGGCGCTTTGGTCGCAAAGTACCCATCGTCGATGGTCAGGTAGCTCTCCTCGATAAAGACAAACGCCTCGGAGGGTGACGGCACCGTGATGTCGGTCATCTTCTTGCGCGGGGGATAGAGGATGGGGCCGGACGGGTTGAGAACCCAATTCTGATCTGTGTGACCTCCCATTCGACCGCACATCGAGTAGCTGCGGACCCGGCGTTTTCCGCGCAGGGCCGCCGCGATGTCGGGCGGCATTTTGGTATCGACAGGACACCGATAAATCTCGGGAGAACTGTTGTAGGGATAGAGCTTGCCGTTGATGATATCGAGCAAGTTGGTCGCGCCGGGCATGGCACTCACTCCGCCGCCGATCCAGGCATTAGTGTCGGCCAGAGTGTTGAGGACCAATGTGTCGTTGTGATCGCCGGCGTACATGGTCCAGGCGAGTGTCAACTGCTTGAGATTGCTCAGGCAATTGATGTTGTGCGCCTTGGCTTTGGCTCGGGCCAGCGCCGGCAACAACATCCCCGCCAGAATCGCGATGATGGCAATCACCACCAAAAGCTCGATCAAAGTGAAACCGGCCCGCATTCGAGAGCGGCTAGACAAACCTGAGGTTAATGCGCGCATAATAATGTCTCGTCTACAGGTTCATTTGAGCAGTTTTGAGGCCACCGTAAGACTCCCGTCCGCTGTCGTCAAGCACCCTGGTTGATCGTTGAGCATTGAGCGTTGAGCGCTTCTGTCTTTCACGCCCCTCATCGGTTTGAGACGATGCCGGGCTAACCCGCATATTACACCCCGTCAGTGCACAGACCCTAAGCCATCGCGCGCCCGATCGAGTTCCACCATGCATCGTGCAGTTCGCTCAGAGCCCAACTCCACTCGCATCGAGCGGTCCGAACCGTCAGCCGGTCCCCCCCCACCCATCCCAGATGCAATGCGGCCACGCCAAGCAACCGCGCCCGTTCGAGGACCTTGGCGACGTGCAATCGATGCGTGGTGATGACCACGCGGTTCTGCGTCTCGCCGAAAAGCAGGGCATCGAGACGAATCGGGGGCGCCTCTGTCGAGCCTTCCACCGCTCCGCTGGCCGCTGCAAGGGACGACAGATCAATGGATGCTCCCATGAGACGCGGGGTTTCGCGAACGACCTGTTGGCTGACGCAGCATTCGGCCAGGCAAACAGCCAGCCCGCCCTCGCTGCAGTCGTGGGCGCTCTTGACCGACCCGGAGCAAATCAGGCCGCGCAACGCGTCGTGCAGTGTTTGGGCCGCCCGGAGATCACAGCGGGGCGGACGTCCACTCTTCTGGCCGTGCACAACCTGGAGAAAAGCGCTGCCACCCAAGCCTTGAAGCGGATCGGCGGCATCGCACGGCTCTCCCAACAAAATGACCGCGTCGTCCTCGTCTTTGAACCATTGCGTGGCGATGTGCTCCGGCTGATCGATCAGCCCCACCATCGCGATGGTCGGGGTGGGGTCCACAGGTCCGTCGGGGACCCGGTTGTACAGGCTGCAGTTGCCGCCGGTGATCGGGATTTGGAAGATGCGACATGCCTCGCCCAATCCGCGGACGCTCTCGCGCAGTTGCCAGAACAACCCGGGATCGCGCGGATTGGCCGCATTGAGATTGTCGGTCACTCCCACCGGACGCGCCCCCGAGCACGCCAGGTTGCGCGCCGCCTCGGCCACGGCGATCTTCCCGCCTTCGTACGGATCGAGGAAGACATAGGTTCCATTGCAGTCGACGGTAAGGGCGACGAGCTTCTCAGGCACGGACGGCGCCGGAGCCGGCCCCGCGCCGCCCGCCCCGGCGGGCGGAGGCGGGACCGAGTCGGCCTTGATCCGGATCACCGCGGCGTCGCTACCCGGGCAAACGACCGAGCCGTCGCGGACCATGTGATCGTACTGGCGATAGGTCCAGTTCTTGGACGCGATGGTCGACCACGACAGCAGCGAGATCAGTTGCGGCGCCGGATCAGCGGTGTCCGGGATGCCATCGAGCGTGAATGCGCGGACGGACTCGAGGTAGCGGGGCTCCCGAACCTCGCGTTCGTACACGGGCGATTCGTCCGCAATTTGTCGCGTCGGGATGTCGGCCACGACTTGCCCCTGCCACCGAACCACCAAGCGCCCGGTGTCGGTGACCGTCCCGATCTCCGCCCATGGCAAATCCCACTTGTCGAAGATGCGCTTCACCTCGGCGTCGCGACCCTGCCGCACGATGATCAGCATGCGCTCCTGCGATTCGCTGAGCATGATCTCGTAGGGCGACATGTTCGGGGCGCGCTGAGGGACCTTGGCCAGTTCGATCTCGATGCCCGTGCCCGCGCGGGCGGCTGTCTCGCAGGTCGAGCAGGTCAGCCCCGCCGCGCCCATGTCCTGGATGCCGGCCACGGCGCCCGTCGCCAGCAACTCGAGACAGGCCTCGCAGACCAGCTTCTCCATGAAAGAATCCCTCACCTGAACCGCCACCCGCTGCTGTTCGGCCGACTTCTCGGTCAGGGCTTGCGACGCAAACGCCGCCCCGGCCAAACCGTCCCGGCCCGTAGCGGGTCCGACATAGAACACCGGGTTACCCACCCCGCTGGCGCATCCGCGGGCGATCTGCAGGGTTCGAAGGAGCTGTCGCGTGTTCCTGTAGGAGCAATGCTCGCTCCACATCATCGAAAAGATGCCCAGCTCGGTGTAGGTTGGAACGCGTCCCAGGACGCGCTGAATCCGTTCGTAGTCGTCGTCCGTGAGATTGTGATATCGCGCCAATTCGAGTGTGACAGGCGGTTCGTTTCCGGGGTGGTCATTCATACCTGCATTCCAAACGGGCCGGGAGCATGAAGGCACATCCCATCGGACACAAGAAAATGCGCTGACCGCGCATATTCCTTGGGGTCTGTGCAATAATTACTTCCGGAACTAATTTTTGCACAGACCCTTAGCGCGGCAAAGCCACGCTAAACGTCCGGGCTAAGGCTTACACTGCCAATTACCTGGGACGCTCGGCATCACGAACCGCTTTGGCTCGGCAACACTCGAAGCGAGGGCGAATGACTTCGACTCGCTCATCGGCAAGTTCCTCGAAAACAGTTTCAATCTGAGCGGTCTGAACCAGACCATGTCGCAACATGACCGTGACGAACGACAGGTCTTTCTCTCGGCCAGCGGCAAGTTTGCTGATGGCCAGATCGACCGGACTGAGGCAGAGCCCAGTAATGCCGCGGGTATTCTCATTCTGCACCGGAACCAGGCGGTCTCGCCAACGGGCCGGCAGCACTGCCGTCTCCGGGCCGACGCCGTGCGCGTAGTACCCGAACGTCTCGTGGAACGGAGATTTCTCCCCAATCGAACCGTCAATCAGGTCCGCCTTCTCCGGCGCGTCCAGCGGGTAAGTAGCCGCCTCCGCTGAGACTGTCAGTTCCGCGGGCGCATCGGGGTAGCTGCCCAGGATCGCCTGGCTGCCGATGATAAGGAGCCGCTGCGCGTCGGCGATGTTGCCCGCCGCCCGGATGATATGCTCGAGGTCAGCGCGTTTCACGGGCAGCGCGGTATATCTCCCAACGTTCCTGCGGCGTCAGGATGCCACAAAAAGGGTCGCTCTGCCGCAGCCGGCGCCCCAACTCCGACTCGTCCAGGAGCAAGCCCCGAACATCCTCCCACGGCCGCTCCAGAATGTGGAGCCACTCTCGGAACGCTGGGAGCGGCCGCTGCTCGACCCAACGCCGGCACGTGGCTTTCGCCCTGGCCAGCCCTGCCCGCGTTGGGTCGCGATCGATCTTGTCCACGATCGCGCGGGCCATGGCCAAGCTGCGTCGGTCGATTTCCTGGTGCGTTCTCACGGTGCCAACGGCAATAGTCCTACCAGCCCCCGAAATTGGATTCAAATGCGAACTTGACGGGAACTTGGCGACCGTGCTCGAGCCGTGCCCGTTGCGGCGGCGCCCAAGTCGCGCCCTCTTCCCATTGTCCGTCAACGACGAGCTTTCCGCCAACAACGGCACGAGCTGAAAAGAGTATCCTTGACCCTTGGAACGGAAGAGACAGACTCACCCGATCGACAACATCTCTCACCGGTCAGGAATTCCGGGCACACCCTGACCACGTCGGAAGGACAAACGCCTATGATCAACAGACGACGCTTCCTGAGCACTGTCGGCACTGTCGGCTCGGCCGCTCTGTTCAGTCCGTGCGATGTTCTGCGCGCGCGGCTTATGGCGGCAACCCCGTTCTTCGGACTCCACCCCTTCATCGACGCCCATCCCGAAGCGGTTTTCATCAAGAGGACCAGGGTCCCTCACAAGACCGACGCCGCAGCCAAGCAGCAGGAGGGATACGAACTGGCTACGGAGATTTTCATGCTGCGCGAGACCCCGGGCATCCCGCTCTCGCACCGGATCGCGATCAAACCGAACCTCACCTGTACGAGCGGCACTGGCGGAACCGAGGCGGGCATGGGGATCATCACCGACAGCGCCTTTGTGGAGGGAATTATCGGAGGCATCAAGCACGTCGGCTTTCCGGCCAGTCGCATCTATCTGCGAGAGGGCAATTGGCTGGGAGACGGCTACTGTCCAAGGGAGAGCACGGTCGGCGGATACCTGGACGTTGCGGCGCGCACGGGCGTGCATCTGACTGATTTCGATTCCGGACGCCAAGCTCATGAGCTGTCCCGGGAAACGCTGCAGGAAGGCTCGGAAGTGACCTGGGTGGATTGCCGCGATGGCGTGGTCTTCCGACGCATCGGCTACGTTGCCCCCATCAATCAGCCGGACACCTGGCTGCTGAACATCGCCAAGTTCAAGACGCACGGAATGGGCATGACGCTGTGCTGCAAGAATCATCAGGGTTCGTGCATCCATCCGCACATCCACTTCTGCGAAGGAGTGGCCAACACCTTGCGACATCCTGAGGACGTCCTTCAGGATTTCCAGCCGGACCTCGATGCCCATGTCCAGGAACTGCATGCCCAACACGTGGCGCGAGGCGTGGCGCGCTGGGACCGACCCGGCACGACTTGGAACAGCGGCTATGGCATGGAGATGTGGGCCCAGCGCACTCTAGACAACTTGTCCGTGACCGACACGGGCTTCTGCATCATTGAAGGGATCTACGGACGCAACGGCAACGGCTTCACCAAAGGACCCGGCCCCAACGACACTGCGGAGGACTTCCTCACCAATATCCTCATCTTCGGCAAAGACCCGGTCCGGGTGGACATCATCGGCACCTGGTTGTCAGGGCATGAACCGGGGAACTTCGGCCTCTTCCACGCCGCACTGGATCGTGGTCTGTCCAATGTCCTGGATCCTCGCGATATCCCGCTCTACCTCTGGAACAGCGGCACACCCACCCTCAGCCTTCTGGCTGAGTTCGAGCGGACGCCCCTGCTGACCTATTACCTGCGCCGCGACTACCCGGGCTCATCCACATACGAGCCGTACTATCACCTCGTCGATGAGCCGTTCGATTACTCGCCCTACCACCTGGGATTGCCTGTCCCCGACCCTGTCGCTGACCTCAAGGTCTCGGCCAGCGGCCGCACCGTCCTGTTGAACTGGTCCAAAGCCAATCGCGCCAACGCGTACCGCGTCGAATACAACTCGGACCTGGGTACGGGCGGGGCTTGGAAGTCCCTGGCAATCACGAGCGAAAACTCGATCGCCGACGCGATGATCGAGGGCGAAACCCGGCGATTCTACAGGATCGTGTCTCTGCCATAGCCCGAAAACCTCATCCCGGGACAACTACATCGCTTGCCGGACTGGCCCGCGTGTCTCTGGAACTTGTGACTTCCGCTGCATGAACGCCTGCGGCTTTTCGCCGGACAGTCGGTCATTGGCGGTGGCTGGCCTCTCGAGTCTGACATTCCATCGTGCTCCGGATTAGGGCGAGCCGGTCGCGCCTGACGTTGCCACAGCGGCACTGGTGGCGCATGATCACCCCCGCATCGGTTTCGACCGAGCAAATATGCGTTGCACCATATCCATGTTGCTTGCCGGGTTGGCCCTTGCACCCGGGTGTTGGCCGGTCTCTGCGGCGGCACCGACGCCCCTTCGTCTGGCTGGGAGTTTCGTGCAGTATCAGAGTGAGCTTCAAACCTGGGCCCCGGAAACGTGGCATGCCGTTCTTGACCGGATGCGGGATCTCCGGCTGAACACCATCATTATCCAGATGCTCGAGCGGGAGAATCATGATGGCACGACGCATTCCTTCATTGGCTCCTCCGGCCTGCGTGACGCGACCGAGATCATTCTCGACTACGCCGACGCCCATGATTTCGAGGTCTATCTCGGGCTGTACCTGCCGAATTGGAACCACGACATGACGGGGGGCGAGTTCCTGGCTCAAACCCAGGGGAGAATGGCGTCCACCGCGCAACGCGCCTGGGCGCGCTACCAGGCCGGCCTCCCGCACCGCTCGTTTGCCGGCTGGTACATTCCTTATGAACCCTGGACGGCGGACTACCAGCCGGCCGAAGTCGCGCGGCTGAAGTCGTTCTTCCGCGGCATCGCCGCCGCCTGCGCGGTCATTTCGGGGGACGCGCCGCTGGCAATCTCGCCATTCATCAGCAACCAGCGCCCGTCTCCCTGCCGAGTCGAGAAGGTCTACCGGGAGTTGCTCGACCAAACCGGCATCGGTCTCCTCCTGTTGCAAGACAGCGTGGGCGCGCAGCAATGGGAGACCGACATTGTGCAACGCGTGGCGCCCTATGCCCAGGCCTTCAAGAACGCCTGCGACGCCGCAGGCGTCCGGTTTTGGGCGAATCTCGAATCCTTCCGGATTTCGGACGGCGTGTACATGCCATGCGATGCGCTCCGCCTGCGAAGACAATTCGACGCCACCGCCCCTTACGTCGAGCGCTTCGTGACGTTTGACTTCCTGCACTACATGAATCCGGTTGCTTTTCTCAGCCACTGGAACCAGGCGCGGCGCGAGGGCATGCAGAGATTGTACGCGGATTACCAGACTGCCTTTGTGAGTGCGGACTACGATCCCTGGGCGTCTCCGACAATCGCCGCCCGCCTCCGCGGCGAGCAGTTGACGCTGATCTGGGAGGGAAACGCTGGGGATCGGTTTCAACTGCAGTCCATGACCGATCTTCTCGGTGTGTGGACGCCCGTCGATGCACCGATCACAACGAATCAGACGGGCGCGTTCCTGGCGGACACCTCTCCCGCGCCGCACCGGACCCGTTTCTACCGAGTGCAGCGGCTGTCGCGTCTGGAAATGGCCGATTCGATGCGCTGGGTGCCGGCCGGGGAGTTTGTCATGGGCACGCCCGCAGAAGACACGAATCGCACAGCGGGCGAGTTGGGTCAGTTTCGGGCGGGCTTCACACGCGGCTTTTGGATCAGCCGCCACGAGGTCACGCAGTCCGAATACCAAAACCTGATGTGCACAAATCCCGCCGCGTACGCCACGAATCTCGACTGTCCTGTCGAGCGGGTTTCATGGCACGAGGCGATGGATTACTGCGCACGGCTCACGCAGCAGGAGCGGCAGGCCGGGCGCTTGCCGGACGGCTTCATCTACCGGCTGCCTTCCGAGGCGGAATGGGAGTACGCCGCGCGCGCCGGCACGAGCAGTGCGTTCTGCTATGGTGACGACCCGGCGCTGCTTGGCGCGTACGGCTGGCACAGCGGCAACAGCGGATTGCGCCCGCACCCGGTTGGCGAACTCGCCCCCAATTCCTGGGGACTCGAGGACGTCCACGGAAACGTCTTCGAATGGTGTTGGGACTGGATCGAGTCTTCGCCCCCTGAGCCGGTGGCGGACCTGATCGGCACGATCACTGGTCCGACTCGCGCTGTCCGCGGAGGCGGCTGGTCCTTTCCGTGGGTGAACTGCCGCTGCAGTTGGCGCGCCGGCTATCCACCGGTGGCACGCCATTCATTTCTCGGTTTTCGCGTGGTCTTGGCCCAGCCATCCTTGTGAACCCGGTGCGCCGCCCATGAACAGGCGCGAAGAACGAACCGGGCCGGGACATTGATATCCCGGCCCGGCCAACCTGGATTCCTCACCGAGAAGGACTACTCGATTCGCACGCGATAGTACTTGGCGGCCCCGCCGATGGCGACCGTCCAGGGGGACGTCGCCGCCGTCAGATCAGCGAACGCGCCGTCGATGCGGTCGGCCTGTTGCAGCGTGCCAAAGGGCCAGGCGAGGACGATGCTGTCCCCGGACCTCTCGATGCTGAGCTTCACGCTGGCGCTCGAGTGGGCGCGAATCTGGTCGGGCGAGAGTGCCTTGCGGTAGAAGGCCACCTCGTCGATCGCGCCTTCAAAACCGGCGCCGTTGCCGTCAAAGCGGAATCCCAGGCTGGTAAATCCATCCCCATTCGGAACGAAAGCGGGGTAGGCCTGCGTTGCGATGGGGTCTCCATTCAGATAGGTGTGAAAGAGGGCGCCGTCGTAAGTCAAGACGGCATGATACCAGGTGCCGGCCTCGACCGGGCCGCCGCCGCCCAGCCACTTCCCGTCCCACCCTCGGCTGAACAGCACCCAGGAAAGCGTGTCGTCGGGCATATGATACAGCAGCCAGCCGTTCGGACCGTTCCAATTGGGGCCGGCGCCCTCGGACGAAATGACGTTGCGGAAATCGGGGCCCGGGTTGAGCGAGGCGGGTTGGAACCATAACTCGACGGTGAACGGCCCGTGCGGGTTGAGTTCGAGCGCCCAGGGAATCTGGACATGGGCCTTGCCGGTGACGGCGACGGCCGGGTTGGTTTCCTGCGGAATGCCCGGGGCAACCCCGTAGGTGATCGCCCCTGACCCGAGCGTGTATTGCCCATCGAAGCTGCCGGCAGCGTCCACCGCTGTCACACTCGCATCGGCCTCGTCCAGGCGCCAGAATGCGACCGGGTCATCCGCCATCACCACGCGGGCATAGCCGTCCACGGGCACCGGCACAGCCCGCGGAACCACGGTGAGCACGGCCGGGTCCGTCTCGACGCTCATCCAGGGGTTGGTGATCTTGGCGGAGTAGGTCGTCTGATCATCGGCGAGCTGGATGCTCGACAGCCACAAGGTTTGGTCCGTCGCGCCTGGAATCGGGTCGGCCGCCTTGTACCACTGGTAAGTGACGGGCAGCGCGCCGCCGGACACGGCGATGAAAGCCGCCTTGCTCCCGGCTGTGCGGGTGATCGAGGCGGGTTGCGACTCGACGGTCAGATCCGTCATGACGGTGAGGGTGGCGGGGGCGCTTGTGGCTGAGCCGTAGGGGTTGGTGACCACCACCTTGTAGGTCGCGCCGTTGTCGGCATACGCGCAGGTGAAAGAGAGGATGTCGTTGGTCGCTCCGTCGATCGGCGAGTCGTTCCTGTGCCATTGATAGGCCAGAGGCGAGGTTCCATCGGCGTTGACGGCAAAGGTGGCGATGCGGCCGGCATAGGCGGAGGTGGACGCGGGACCTTGAACAATCGACGCCGGAACCGGCGGGAGGGCGATGTTGGCGCGGCCCACCTCGTGATGCAGCCGAACCTGGTCCGCCGTGAGGGCACTCGAGTAGATGGCGACCTCGTCAATGTTGCCATCGAAAAACTCCTCGTTGATGGCAGGGTTGCCACCCAGGCACAAGGGCCCGCCGAGGTTGATCGACGGGACGGTCCCGGTCGAGGTCCATTGCTGCTCGCCATTGCCATAGAATCGAACCGTTGTGCCGTCGTAGGTGACCACCAGGTGCGCCCATTCGTTCTTGGCGATGTTGCCGCCGGCCATGTAAATGCCGCCCCCATTCTGGACGTAAATCCAGCGAGGCGTCGTCCCGGCCTCCTGGCGGAACCACCAGCCATCGGAGTAGCTGCTCACATTGCCGGCAATGCACCGCACCCCGGCAGCCCAACTGGTCGCCCGCGCCCAAAGCTCCACCGTGAATGGACCTTCCGGGTTCAGTTCCGGCGCATAGGGCACCTGGATGTGCGATTTCTGGGGGGTTCCGCCATCGGGAGTGTAGACGTGAAATCCAGCCGAACGGACGTCGATGCCAGCCTGCTCGAACTTCGGGAAGGCGGCGAAATCATCGTAGATCACGTCTCCCTGATATGCATCGGGGTTGACAGCATTGGTGATGGTGTACGTGTCGGCCGGATCTTCGAGCCGATAGTAGACGACCGGATTGTCGGCCAGAACGGTCTCGGCATACGAGGCGGCCTGGGGCGCGGGACAGTGCAGCAGCGCGCCGGCGGCGATAAGCGCCAGGACGCCGCGCTGAACGGGGAAGGAACAGTCAGTTTTCATTGAATCCGTGTGGTGTGTTGCTGTTGCAGCTCTGCCGACCATGGGCATGCATTCTGAGGACACTGTAGGACGCGCCAGAGGGACGTCAACGAAATACCCGGCGGTTTCGGGCTTGTTTTGGCGCGGGGCTTTGATACCAAGGCGTCCGCATGACACGGGCGACGCAATTCAAATTGGGCGTTTTGGGTTCGGGCAAGGGCTCGAACTTCGTGGCGATTGCCGACGCCTGTGCTGCGGGGCGCGTCCCGGCCACGATCGAACTGGTGCTCAGCGACCTGCCGGAGGCAGGCATCCTGGATCGGGCGCGCGAGCGGGGGATTCGCGCCGAGCACCTCGCGCCGGGGCGCTATCGGACGCGCCTGGATGAGGCGGCCGAGCGGGCCTACGTGGCGGGCTTGCAGGAAGCCGGCGTGGATCTGGTTGTGCTGGCCGGTTTCATGCGCATCCTCAAAGGCGATTTTCTCGGCGCTTTTCCGGGCCGAGTCGTCAACATTCATCCCTCTTTGCTGCCGGCCTTTCCCGGTCTCGAAGCCTGGAAGCAGGCGCTCGATCACGGGGTGAAGGTGACAGGAGTCACGGTCCACCTTGTAGACGCGGGTGTCGACACCGGCCCGATTCTGGCCCAGGCGCCGGTCCTGGTGCGGGACGACGACACGCCGGAGACGCTCCACGCACGCATTCAGGAAGTGGAGCATCGGCTCTACCCCGCCACCATCGCCAGGTGGCTCACCGATACATTCGGTGCTTGCGCCCGCGGGCCCAACTTGGAGGAATAGCGGGCCGCGCGCCCGGAACCGGGACGCCGCGGGGCGACCCCGGCATGGGGGGAAAAGAAGGTCCCGACGGGCTTTTGTGGTTTGTGTATTCATGAAGAGCGAGAGAAAGCGACAGCCGAAGAAACCGATACTGCGATTGGGATTGCCCAAGGGCAGTCTGCAAACGGCCACCATCGAGAAGATGGGCAAGGCGGGGTACAACATCACCCTGAGCAGCCGCTCCTACGTTCCGTACGTGGACGATGACGAACTCGAGATCCGGTTTATCCGGGCACAGGAGGTCAGCCGTTACGTCGAGCATGGGCATTTGGATGCCGGCCTGACGGGATACGATTGGATCCAGGAGAACGGGTCGAGCGTGCACGAGGTGGGGGAGTTCCTGTTCAGCAAGGCGACCCGCCAGTCGGCCCGCTGGGTCCTGGCCGTGCCGGAAGCCTCACCGATCCGATCGGTCATGGATCTCGAAGGGCGCCGCATCGCGACCGAGGTCGTCAATATCACCAAGCGCTATCTGCGCCGGCACGGCGTCAAGGCCCAGGTCGAGTTTTCGTGGGGCGCCACCGAGGTCAAGGCGCACGAGATGGTCGACGCGGTTGTGGACATCACGGAGACGGGGGCGTCGCTGCGGGCCAACAAGCTGCGCATCGTGGATACACTGTTGGTCTCGACGCCGCGGTTGATCGCCAATCACGCCGCATGGCGGGACACCTGGAAGCGGCGCAAGATCGAGACGCTGGCCCTGCTCCTCCGGGGCGCCCTTGAAGCGGAGACGATGGTGGGCCTGAAAATGAACGTGACCCGCCAGAACCTCGATTCATTGCTGCGCACCCTGCCCGCCCTGCGCAATCCGACCGTCTCGGCCCTGAGCCACGAAGGGTGGGTGGCCGTCGAGACCGTGATCGAAGAACGGGTGGTGCGCGAGTTGATCCCCCGATTGAAAGCGGCGGGTGCGGAAGGGATTATTGAATATCCATTGAACAAGGTGGTATACTGAGCGGCGGAAACAAACGACTGTTATGGGTTCACTGAAGAAACGGCGGAAAGCAAAGATCAATAAACACAAACGGCGCAAGAAGCTGCGCGCGCATCGTCACAAGAAGCGCACCTGGCAGAAATAGGCCTCCCGGCGCCGTCGGATCGCATTCCTATCACAGGGCGCAGCCACCCCCCCTCACGGGTGCGCTGCGCTCTCGCTGCTCATGCCCGGGCCAGACCATTCGAAGCGCCTCAAAGGGGCTCCGCCCCTGCTCCTGTTGCTCGCCCTCGCCCTAGGTGTCGCCGACGGCGGCTGCGCCCGAGGGTGGCGCTCGTCCAAAGTTCCCCCTCCGCATTCAGCCCGGGGAACCGAGGCGATCCCGCCCGCGTCAACGCCGGCGGAGCCCGAGGAGTTCAAGAGGCGCGTCGACGCCCACGCGCATTTCGCGGCCGGGATCGTGCACGATGTGCGCGGTGAAACGACCCAGGCTCTCGATCAGTTTGCCCTCGCGGCGACCGCCGATCCGTCCAATGAACAATTGGTAATGGAGCTGGCGCACCGCTGGCTCCAGCAGCAGCAGGCCGCCCGCGCGGTCGAGTTGCTCTCGCGCAGTGCAGCCCGGCCCGAGGCCTCCGGTTTGATTCATGGTTGGCTGGGAATGGCCCTGGCCCAGGAAGGCAAGACCAACAGCGCTCTCTCCGCCTTCCGAGCCGCCGTCAGGAAAGACCCCGAATCGCTGATGGGTTACCAGGGACTGGCCCAGGCTCATCTCAACGCCCGCCAGGTCCCCGAAGCGCTCAAGGTGCTCGATCAGGCCGCCGGACGCACCAACGCGTCGCCGGTTCTGCTCGTCGGTCTGGCCGAGTTCGTCGCCCTTGCCGGCCGATCCAAGTCGATCCCGTCCGAGGAGGCGCGGACGCGCGTGTTGAATTGGCTCGAACAGGCGGCCCGGTCGGCTCCGACGCAGGCCCTGGTGCTCCAACGGATGGCGGAGACCTACAAGGCTGTCGGCGAACTGTCCCGCGCGGCCGCCCTCTACGAGGAGCTGATCGAACGCCACGCCGGCAGCAATCCGGCCTTCGGACAACTGCTTCGCGAGCAGTTGGTGCGGCTTTATCTGGCCGAGGGCAACAAGGAAAAAGCGGCGGTGCAGCTCAAAGCGATCCTGCACGACACCCCGACGGCGCCCAAGGCCCACCTGCTCCTGGGTGCCATCGCCGCGGAGGACAAGCGGTATGCGGAAGCCGCGGATGCCTATGCAAAGGCGATTCTGCTCGATGCGGATCTGGAACCGGCCTACTACGAGTTGGCCGCCATGCGGCTGGTGCTGGGCGAACCCGACCAAGCCCTGGCCACTCTCACGCAGGCCCGGACCAGGTTCGGCGCGAACTTCCTGGTCGACTTCTACTCGGGATTGGCGCTGGCCGTCCGCAAGGAATACGCCGAGGCACTCAAGCACTACACCTCCGCGGAAATCCAGGCTCGGGCATCGGAGCCTTCGCGCCTCAATCACGTTTTTTACTTCCAGCTCGGGTCGCTCTACGAGCGCATGGCCAACGCGGCCTTTGCCCAGAAGCGGCCCGAGGAAGGCGAGCGCCACTTCACCGAAGCCGAGAAGAACCTGCGGCGTTCGCTCGAACTGTCGCCGGACAACGCCGAAGTGCTCAATTACCTCGGGTACATGTGGGCCGAGCGCGGCGTGAACCTCGAGGAGGCGCGCCGGATGATCGAGAAGGCCGTGGCGCTCGAACCGGAGAGCGCCGCCATTCTCGACAGTCTGGCCTGGGTTCTCTTTCAACTCAAACAACCCCAGGCCGCCCTCGAACCGATGCTCAAGGCCATCAAGCTTTCACCCAAACCGGATGCCACGCTGTTCGATCATCTGGGAGACATCTACAACGCCGTGGGCCGAGTGACGGAGGCCCGGGAGGCCTGGCGCGAGTCCCTCGACGTCGAGCCCAACGAAAGCGTCCGATCCAAACTGGGAGCCGAGCCGTGATAGGGCCGACCGCGAGCCAAGGATGCGCCCCGACCGGCCTCGGGCAGGCACGGGCATCGGACACCCGATTTGAACATTTTGGGTCGGGATGGTCTAAAACGCTTGAAATGAGGCTTGGCACTTGACACCGGGTGTAAAAAAATGTCTCGCGCAATCGGGAATTGCGCGGGCGGGGGTGTTGGTGCGGGTCCGCCCGGCTTGAGCGCGCGCATGGCGCGAACTTGTGATGTGGAGAGTGATGCATGATTAAAGTACACAACCTGGTCAAGGCCTTCGGCTCGAAGCTGGCGGTCAACGACGTGTCGTTTACCGTCGAACGGGGCGAGGTGCTTGGATTTCTCGGTCCCAACGGCGCGGGCAAGTCGACCACCATGCGCATGGTGACGGGCTTCATCCCCCCAACCTCCGGCCGCATCAGCGTCGGCGGCTTCGACTTGGTCAACAACCCGATCCCCGCCAAGCGCCTGATCGGTTATCTGCCGGAGAATGCCCCCGCATACACCGACATGACAGTCTACGGCTTTCTCAATTTCACGGCGGAGTTGCGCGGGCTCAGTGGCGAGTTCCGCAAGAAGGCCGTGCACCGCGCCGTCGAGATGTGCTTCCTCGACTCGGTGCTCTACCAGAGCGTGGACACGCTCTCGAAAGGGTACCGTCACCGGACCTGCTTCGCCCAATCCATCATTCATGACCCGGACATTCTGATCATGGACGAGCCGACCGACGGCCTGGACCCAAATCAGAAGCACGAGGTGCGCACCCTCATCCGGCGCATGGGCGAGAAAAAGGCGATCGTCTTCTCGACCCACATTCTCGAGGAGGTCGACGCCGCATGCACACGGGCCATCGTCATCGACCGCGGCAAGATCGTCGCCAACGGCACCCCGCGCGAGCTGCGGCAGAAGTCCGACCTCGCCGGCGCGGTGTCCCTCCGCGTGGCCGGCGTCCCCGGCGCGGTCCTGCGCGAGCGCCTGCAGCAACTGCCCACGGTCAAACGCTGCACCATCGTCCGGGAGGAGCCGGGCGCCGCATGGGCGCGCGCCTACGGGGCCAAAGGGACGCGCGACAACGAACTGAACCAGAGTCTTTACGAACTGGCGGTGCGCGAGCAGTGGAAGCTCATCGAGTTGAAAGCTGAGGAGGGACGCCTCGAGGAAGTCTTCCGGGCCATCACCCTTCCGGACACGCCAGCCACCAGCAAGGAACAAGCCCAATGAGCACAGACGCACTCACGATGAATCCGGCCGCCGGCCTGTCGGACGCCCCCGCGCACACCAGCGCCGTGCGGCATATCATCACCATCGCCAAACGCGAGCTGACGTCGTATTTCGCCTCCCCCGTGGCGTATGTCTTCATCGTGTTCTTCCTGCTTCTTTGCGGGTTTTTCACGTTCATGGTCGGACGATTCTTCCAACGCGGCGAGGCCTCGCTGATTGCCTTCTTCATATGGCATCCGTGGCTCTACCTGTTTCTGGTGCCCGCAGTGGGGATGCGCACCTGGTCCGAGGAAAGGCGCCTGGGGACGATCGAACTGCTCCTGACCATGCCGATTACGCCCTGGCAGGCCATTGTGGGCAAATTCCTCGCCTCCTGGCTCTTCCTGGCCATTGCGTTGGCCCTGACCTTTCCGCTGGTCCTGACGGTCGGGTACTTGGGCAGCCCCGACTACGGCGTCATCTTCTGCGGCTACCTCGGCAGCCTGCTCATGGCGGGCGCCTACCTGGCCATCAGTTGCATGACCTCGGCGCTCACCCGCAACCAGGTCATCAGCTTCATCCTCTCGGTTGTGACCTGCCTCTTCCTCATCCTGGCCGGCTGGCCGCCCGTCACAGACATGCTCGTGCAATGGGCTCCCAACTGGCTCGTCGAGGGAGTCGCCGCCTTCAGCGTGATGCCCCACTTCGAGAGTTTCCAGCGGGGCGTGATCGACTCGCGCGACCTGGTGTACTTCCTGTCGGTGATCGCTTTCAGCTTGTTCACGACCGGAGTGATCATCCGCAGTCATCGGGCCGGCTGACCCGGCAACCGTCTTTACCATTCGCAAACGCCGTACTCGCATCATGAACACCAACAAACACAAATGGGAGCCGCTCCTCTACTCCGGCGTGGGCGTGGGCGCGATGTTCCTCATCCTGGTGGCCGTCGGCATCATCGCCGGAACCGCCAAGGTCCGCCTCGATCTGACCGCGGATCGCGTGTACACGCTTTCGGACGGCACCAAGAAGACCCTGGCCAAACTCGACACGCCGGTCACGATCAACTTCTACTGCACCCAGTCCGAAAACCGAATGCCTGTTCAGTTGAAAACGTACGCCAGGCGGGTCGAAGACCTGCTGGACGAGTACCGCCAGCGCTCGAACGGCAAGATCGAAATCAAGAAGTTCGATCCCCAGCCCGATTCGGACGCCGAAGACTCGGCCCGGCTCGATGGCATCGAGGGCCAGAGCATCGGCGAAGGCGGCATCATCGGCCTCGGCGAGAAGGTCTACCTCGGCCTCTCGGTCACGTGTCTCGATCAAAAGGTGGCTCTGACTTTCCTGGATCCCTCCCGCGAACGGCTCCTGGAATATGACCTCACTCGAGCCATCGCCCAGGTCGTCAACCCCCAAAAGCAGAACCTCGGCGTCATGAGCGGTCTGCCCATCTTCGGCCAGATGATGAATCCGATGATGGCCCAGATGGGCGGAGGCCAGCAGGAACCGTGGATCGTCCTCAACGAACTGAAACGCGACTTCAACGTCAAGCAGATCGACATGAGCGCGGAGAAGATCGATGACGACATCAACGTCCTCCTCGTCGTCCACCCGTCCAACATCTCCGACAAGGCCCAGTATACCCTGGATCAGTTCGTGTTGCGCGGCGGCAAACTCATTGCCCTGCTCGATCCGCTGTCGGTGTTCGACTCGCGCAACTCGATGAATCCCCAGAACATGATGCAGCGCGCGGCTTCGGGCGGTTCAGACCTTCCCAAACTCCTCGCCGCCTGGGGCATCAAGTTCGAGGGCGACAAGGTCATCGCGGACAAGAACTACGTCACCATGGTGCGGCGCGGCGCCGGCGGAACCCCCGCGCCCGAACTGACCTGGCTCTCCCTCACGGCCGACGCGATCAATCAGAACGAGATCGTTACAAGCCAGATCGACAGCCTCCTGCTCGCCGGAGCCGGCATCTTCAGCGGCACGCCAATCGAAGGCCTCAACCAAAAGGTCCTCGTCAAGACCTCCGTCAACTCGGATGGCGTCGATAAAATGATGGCCCAGTTCGGAGCCGACACGTCGAAGGACTTCAAACCGTCCGGCAAGGAATCCCCACTGGCTCTCATGCTGACCGGCAAATTCAAAACGGCCTTTCCCGACGGCCCGCCCGGCGGCGCCGCCGCGGACGCCGCGGGCGATGACAAGGAGAAAGCCGAGGGCGGCGATGCCGCGGACAAAGCCGGCTCTCTCAAGGAGTCGCAGAAGGAGGGCGCGGTGTTGCTCGTCGGCGACACCGATTTCATCTACGACCAATTCTGCGTGCAGGTTCAGAATTTCTTCGGCCAGAAGCTCGTCTCGCCCTTCAACGGGAATCTGGGCTTCCTCCAAAACGTCATCGAACAGTTCATGGGCGATGAGAACCTGATTCAGGTCCGCAGCCGGGCGGTGCAGAACCGGCCCTTCACGCGGGTGCGCAAGATCCAGGCCGAAGCTGAAGAGCGCTACACCGAGAAGATCAAGAATCTGAAAAGCGACCTCGAAGAGGCGCAACAGAAGATCAACGAACTCCAGCGCAACAAAGACCAGAACCAACGTTTCATCCTGCCGCCCGAGGTGCAGGCGGAGATCAAACGGTTCCGGGAAAAGGAAGTCCAAACCAAGCGCGACTTGAAGGAGGTCCGCAGGCAGTTGCGCAAGGACATTGACGCGCTCGAGACCCGGTTGAAATGGTTCAATATTGCCGCCGTGCCGATGCTCGTGACGGCGGCATGGATCGGCTTCGCCGTGGTGAAACGCAAGAAAACCGCTGCCAAATGAATCGCAAACAACTCATCCTCGTCCTGCTCGCGGTGGTGGTCCTGGGCGGCCTCGGACTGTGGCTGCACAACCGCGACAGATCCTCCTACAAGACCAGCCAGGGCCAGATGGGCCAAAAAGTCCTCGGCGAGTTCGACCTAAACACCGTGGCTGCCATCAGCATCAAACACGCCACCAACGAGCTGCATCTCGTCCGAACAAACAACCTGTGGACCGTCCTGCAGCGCGGCGGCTACCCGGCCAACTTCAGCGAGATCAGCGAAACCCTCCGCAAACTCTGGGAACTCAAGGTCGTCCAGCCAATCCGCATCGGCCCATCCCAACTCGGTCGCCTCGAATTGACATCGTCCGAGGATACCAACAGCGCCACGCTCGTCACGCTGGTCGACAAGGAAGGCAAGCCCCTGCGCAAAATTCTCCTGGGCAAGAAACACATGCGCCAATCCTCCAGCCCCTCGCCCTTCGGAGGCGACGACGGCTGGCCCGACGGACGCTACGTCATGCTCGAAGACAAACCCGATAGCGCCAGCCTCGTGTCCGAGACCTTCAGCAACCTCGAACCCAAGCCCGAGCAGTGGCTCAACAAGGACTTCTTCAAGGTCGAGAAGGTCAAGTCGATCGCAGTCAGCTACCCGGTCGCCACCAACTCGTGGACCCTGACCCGCGAGACAGAGACCGGCCAGTGGACCCTCGCGGACGCCCAACCGGGCGAACAACTCGACAATTCGAAAACATCGAGCCTGGCCAACGCCCTCTCCTGGCCCAGCTTCAACGACGTCGTGCTCGATCCGCAACCCGACACGACCGGCCTCGATCACCCCACCGTCGCCGTTCTCGAGACCTTCGACAACTTCACCTACACCGTGAAAGCGGGCAAGAAGAGCGACGAGGACGCCTACTACATGACCGTGACTGTGGCCGCCGAAATCCCCCAGACACGCACGCCCGGAGAGGATGAGAAACAGGAGGACAAGGATAGACTCGACAAGGAGTTTAAAGAAAAGACCGACAAGTTCAACGAGAAGCTCAAGAAGGAAAAGGCCCTCGAGAATTGGACCTTCCTCGTCTCGAAATGGTCCCTCGACTCCCTGCTCAAGGAACGACACACCCTGATGGCGGACAAGAAGGCGGAGGAACCCGGGGAAACCACCCAGCCAGCCGAGCCCGCTCCCGAACCCCTGGTGCCGGACCTCACACCCGTCCCACCCTCCCCTGCCCCATCCTCGACGGACGTCATCAAGCCGAATCTGCCCACGCCGCCGGTCCCCCCTGCACCGCCGCCGCCGCCGGCTCAAACACCCAAACCGGAGACGCCGCCCGCCCCGCCTGCAACTGAGACGCCGCCCACTCCCGCGCCACAGGCGCCCGAAACGCCGCCATCCACTGAGACACCGCCGGCGCCCGAGACGCCGCCATCCACTGAGACACCACCGGCGCCCGAGACGCCGCCTGGCAGAGCAGCGGATGCCTCGAATACGCCATAGCCTGCAGATCTGTCTCCCTGTTCCAGCTTGAGATTCTCTGCCCGGCAGCCTGTCGGTCTTTGCCGACAGCCTCCACTGGAGTCCCTGCCAGCCTGTCTCGCCTCCGATGGGCGTTTTACCAGGGGCGGTTTCCTCGGGAGAACCGTCCTCAATCGCATTGAAATGCGCGGGCTAGCTCAGTTTTTCCACAGACCCTTAATCTCTACCTCATCACCGGAGTGGACGCCGCCGCCGCGGAGCCCGCTCCGCCCTCCTGCGCCTGAAGCCAGATCGACTTCAGTTCGTTCACCTCGAGCGACAGCACTCGAGCCACGCCGCCCTCGGCCAGCAGTCCGACGGACCTGGTCCCGCTCAGCTCGGGCGGGCGGTAAATCGGCATGTACACCTCGCCTTCGTTCCCAAAAATCTCGATCGACGTGCGGTCCGTCAGGACGCGCAGCGACATCCGCCCGTCGCGCAGGCGCAACGGCGCGCGGTGCTTCTTGCAGATCAACTCCCGCGCCACAGCGTCGTAGATCACATCGATGCCGCCAACCGACAGCCTGAGAGCGGACGCGCTGCCGGGATTCGCCTCGATCCGCGTCTCATGCAGATCGATGTTCAGGTTTGCCAGCGGGTTGTCACCCGGCTCGAGCGCCCGCGGATCGAACGTGTGCTTGCGCGCGCGGAGCCGTTCGAGTTCCCGGACTGGTTGCCAGCAAAGGCGCACCCCGTCGTCCGTCGTCCGCAAACTCAGTTCGCACGGGAACGTCATCATCTGGTTGAACGGCATCCCCGGCGTGGCCATCTGGCCCCAGCCAATCTGCACCCGCCGTCCATCTGGCATGTCGCTGTACGTCTGCGCGGCATAAAACGACTCGCCCCGGTGCCCCGGCAGCATCGGCGTCTCGGGCGTAAACACCCTGCCATCGAATTGCCCCAACCGATACGCGCTGCTCGCCGCGGTCAGAACCCACTTCGAAGCCGCGTTGCCGGCGTCCGCCCCCCGCCCCGCTTGCGCGTCGACCGGCAGTTCGAAAATGTCTGGGCACTCGAAGAATCCCTCGATCCGGCTGTGAAACGTCCACGCTTTGAGATCGGGCGAGCTGTAAAAGGCAATCCAGCGTCCGCCCCGGAACTCGTCGTAGACCGCCATGCACCAGCGCCCGGTCGGGGCGTGCCAGAAGAGCCGGGGATCGCGTCCCTCGTGTTTGACGACCGGGTTCCCGGCATACTCGGTCCAGGAGTGTCCGCGATCGTTCGAGTAGACGATGCACTCGCCGCGGCCCGTGCTCGTGTAGGCGGCGACCAAGACCTCCTCGCTGCCAGTCTTGAATCCGCCCGTGTTCCGGGCGTCCACGACTGCGCTGCCCGAAAAGGCCCAGTCCCCATAGGCCATGGGGTAGAGAGCGATCGGCAACTCGCGCCAATGCACCAGGTCGGTGCTGACGGCGTGGCCCCAGTGCATGTTGCCCCAATCCCAACCGTACGGATTGTGCTGGTAGAACAGATGGTACTCGCCGCGGTAATACACCAAGCCGTTCGGATCGTTGTTCCATCCGCGCCGTGAGGAGAAGTGGAACTGGGGCCGGAGCGGCTCGCGATAGAGCCCGTCCGCGCCGCGAAAGGCGTCGGTCTGATCGATCGCGTCGAGCGCCTTCGAATCCTCCGGCAGCCGATCCACCACAAGCGCCCCGCGCCGCCCCTCGAACGGCCCCAAATCCAGAAACACCCAGAAATCGGGCGCCGCGTCGGCCAGCTCGATCTCGAATTCCCGAACCACGCGGCTCTCGATCTCCAATCGAACCCGGCGTTTGGGAGCCCGGTGTTTGACCGGCAGATTCAGGTACCGCCCTTCGACCGTGAACGCGCGCGCCACGTTCGTCAGGAGACCCGGAAGCGGGCGGTCGCTCAGACGGATGTGATCGACGTTGATATGGCCCCAACCGCCGGTGGCACTGTCCACAATCTGCAGCCTGGCCTCGAGCCCACCGAACTCGCCCACATCCCACTGCTGCCAGTCGAGACGCTCGCTGCCGCCCGGCCGATCGTTCGGACCCGTAGCGCTGCGCACAACCTGCCCGTCCAGGACCAGGTTCATGCACGCCTGGCCGGGATGCATGCCGCCGCCCATCAGAAACTGCAGATAGCGCCGCTCGATTCGGAAGGGCGGCGACGTGAGTGTCCCGGTGGAGCCGTCACCATTGAAGAACGAGTTGACCAGGCGCTCCCCGAGGTAACCCTCCACGGCCATCTGATCGGGCAAAGCACCACGCGCAGGTCCCGGCCCAAAGGCCTCTCCGGTCGTCGTCCAGTCGCCGTAATCGGCACGCTCGAAGTCCGCGATCAGGATGTCGGGGCGCGCTGAGGGTTCCGCCGCGGACCCACCGCACACAGAAGCCGCAAGGAGGGTGGCCAGGACGACTCGAGACGACAACAGGCGGCTCAGAGAGGAGCAGCAAACACAACGTGATCGGTTCATGCCAGCCTCTATTTGCGGGCTTCCTTGGCCCAACTGTCCTTCAAGGGGATGATCCGGTTGAAGACAAGTTGCCCGCGCCGGGAATCGGGATCGAGGCAGAAATAGCCAAGCCGCTCGAACTGGTAACGCCCCCCCATGTCCGCCTCGGCAAGCGACGGTTCGACCCTGGCGCGCACCGTCTCGAGCGAGCGCGGATTGAGAAACGTCTTGAAATCGACTCCCTCGCCCCCGCTGTCCGGCTGCGCAACCGTGAACAGACGATCGTACAGGCGCACCTCGGCCTCGACGGCCTCAGCCGCGCTGACCCAGTGAATGGTCCCCTTCACCTTCCGGTCTGCATGCGCGCCCCCGCTCTTCGACTCGAGATCGGCCGTGCAGCGCAGTTCGACAATGTTGCCGGACGCGTCCTTGACCGCCTCGTCGCACCGGACAATATACGCATACTTGAGCCGGACCTCGCCTCCGGGTCGCAGCCGAAAGAACTTCGGGGGCGGCGCCTCCATGAAATCCTCACGCTCGATGTAGAGTTCGCGGCCAAACGGGACCGGGCGGCGTCCGGCGGACGGATTCTCGGGGTTGTTGACGGCATCGACCGTCTCGACCTTCCCCTCGGGGTAGTTTGTGAGCACGACCTTGAGTGGACGCAGCACGCCGAGCCGGCGTTCGGCCTCGCGGTTCAACTCCTCCCGGATCGCGTGCTCGAGCACGGCGACATCGGTCACCCCGTTGTACTTGGTCACGCCGATGTTGTACGCGAACCGCCGCAACGCGGTGGCCGTGACGCCGCGCCGTCTCAGGCCGGAAATGGTTGGCATCCGCGGATCGTCCCATCCCTTCACCCGCCCCTCGCTGACCAGTTGCAGCAGCTTGCGCTTGCTCATCACCGTATAAGAGAGGTTCAGGCGCGCGAACTCGAACTGGTGGGGCAGCGGACGCGGCAGATCGAGCGCTTCGAGAATCCAGTCGTAGAGGGGGCGGTGGACCTCGAACTCGAGGGTGCAAATCGAGTGTGTGATCCCCTCGATGTAATCGCTCAGGCAATGGGCGAAGTCGTACATCGGGTATATGCACCAGGCATCCCCCGTATGGTGATGCTCCGCATGCCGAATGCGGTAGAGCACCGGATCGCGCATCCAGACGTTCGGCGACGCCATGTCGATCCGCGCCCGCAGCGTCCGCGTGCCGTCCGGGAATTCGCCCGCCTTCATGCGCTGGAACAAATCCAGATTCTCCGCCACCGTCCGGTTCCGAAATGGGCTGTCCTGCCCCGCGCGATCCGGCGCCCCGCGGTAGGCGTCGGTGTCGCCCGGAGACAGGTCGCATACATAGGCCCGACCCCGGCGGATCAGTTCGAGCGCGTACTCGTAAAGCTGGGCAAAGTAATCCGACGCATAGAACGGCTCAACCTCCGTCGCCGACAGAAGATTCCGCGGAACCGCCCCAAGATGGAAATCCGGATGACCGTCGCGGACCACCCGGTCGGGCGTCTGGCCCTTGCGCTTCAAACCGATCCGATCGTCCGCCCACCCCGCGATCAGCCACTTCACGTCCTCGAGAATCGACTCGACGTACTCGACCTCTTCCTTGGTCGGATTGGTGTCGTCCATCCGCAGGTTGCACACCCCCCCAAACTCGCGCGCGATGCCGAAGTTCAGGCAGATCGACTTCGCGTGTCCAATGTGCAGATACCCGTTGGGCTCGGGCGGAAACCGCGTCACAATCTGACTGTACTTCCCCGCCTGCGCGTCGGCTGCAACGATGTCGCGAATGAAGTCCGAAGGAGTCGGAACCGCGTCTGGATTCACCGGAACTGTGCTCATGGCTTTGCGTCGTCCATCATGGATTCACGTGCGACGCAAGTGTGGCAAAGCACGAGTCCGAAGGGTAGGCAATTCCACGATGCTACATCGTGCTGGCCCACCTCAGGCAACTTGCAGCCTCGCGGCGCTCAAGATTCCATGAAACGTGCGGACCAGTCCGGTCGCTCGAAACGGGGCGGAAGTCACCCTCATGCGTCTTCACCCAATCCAGCGCCCAGGCCCGCACCCACGCCGGCGCGTCCCCTTGCAGCACCCGCATCGGGTTGAGGGCGATGACCAATTCGGAATCGCCGTAGATGGCGTGGAAATGCCTTCCGAAAGTTCGATCGATTAGTGTCCGCATGACGATCCCGCGAGATTTGGCAAGCACTGGCATATCGGTTCCAACGGTTCTTAGTTCTCTGCACGCTGCTCATCAAGGACACTGAAATGCTCCGGTTTGTTTCAATTTCAGCCCTCTGGCAGTCCGCGCAGACCCAGACACGCAGAAAGGATGCCAGCCCAAGAATTGCTCGAATCCGCCCAAAACCGGCAGGACTGGCCCGAAACCCGCTCTCCAAATGTGCAAATCGTGCATACCGGTGTGCAAAGTCCGGCATCCCCGCCGACCCGGGCCTGGATTCCCAGTACATCCGGAATCAGATGCACCTCAGGATTCCGGCTTTCCAAAACTTGACTTGACTGCCCGAGATTTCGGGTTTCAAGGATGCTGGCGTGTTTTGCATGACTTGCCGTTCTGTGTCGCTGATCGCCATCGCAGCCGCTGCCTGGCTGTCGGCGCTGCTCGATCTCGATCCGGCTGTCGGGCGCGCCCAGGAGATTCGCATCAACGAACTCATGAGCTCGAATGGCGCAAATCCCGCCGACGAGAACGGCGACTTTCCCGACTGGTTCGAACTGTTCAACCCCACGTCCGACGCGGTCAGCCTGGATGGCTGGGGCGTGTCGGACGACGTGCGGCGCCCTTTCAAGTGGGTGTTTCGCAATGCCGTGCTAGGGGCCGGAGAGCACCTGCTGCTCTTTGCGTCGGGCAAGGATCGACAGCCCGCCAGCGTCGACTCTATGGGGCCCGATACCATCTCCGGCCTGCGCCTGTGGCTGCGTGCCGACGCCGTGAATCCCAATTCCTCGACTCAGGTCCGCCGCGACGGCACCACCGTCTACGTGCGACAGTGGCGCGATCAGAGCGGCGCAGGAAACCACGCCGTCCAAACCACGGGCGCCAACCAACCGACGTGGCTCGCCGCCGGTCCCACAGGCACGCCCGCGCTCCGCTTTGACGGCGTGGATGACCAGTTGCGGCTCCCCCGCCCCCTCGCCACCAACAGCTTCTCGCTCCTTGCCGTGTTTCGCACCACCCGCCCCCACGAGACCGACCCCGAGGGCAAGACCGGCGTGGGGGGTGTGGCGGGCCAGCGCTACCTGTTCGGCGCGCAACACGGCGGCGACGCGAACGCGGGCGCCGGGCTCTCCGTGGGGACAAACGGCGTCGCCGTGTACGAGCACGGTTCAGGCTACATGCCCGCCCTGGCTGTCTATGCCGGGCCGCTCGGATCAGGCAACGTCCTGGTGGGCGTCCACTACGACGCCAAGCAACTCAGCCTCGATGTCCAGGGCCTTGCCGCCCGCACCGGCATGGTCTCGCCTCGAGTCCTCGTGACGGCGCCGGTCGAGATCGGACTGGGGGCGTACGGCGCGTTCGACGGCGACCTGGCCGAGGTCCTGCTCTATGACCGCCCGCTCGCTGAAAACGAACGGCGCGGCCTCGCCCGATTCCTTGCCGACAAGTACGGCATCGTTGTCGCCCAACCGCGTCACACCAATTTCCAACTCAGCAGCAAGGGCGAGGACCTCCAACTCACCCGACCCGACGCGACGATCGCCGATTCTCTCCGCTTTGGCCCCATCCCCCGCGACATTTCTTACGGACGTCAGCCGGACGGTTCGGGCGGCTTTGTCTTCTTCCGAGAACCGACCCCCGGCTCACCCAACACCACGCCGGGCGCCACAGAACTGCTGGACGCGCCGGTGTTCTCGCATCCGGGCGGTTTTCATGCCAACGGGTTCGATCTGCGGCTGAGCATCACCAATGCGGACGCGCGCATCCATTACACGCTCGATGGGTCCGATCCGGACGAAACATCGCCCCGCCACACCGAGCCCCTGCGGATCGCAACACGCATCGGCACTCCCAACGGCATCTCGATGATCCCGACCGTGCCCGGAGGGCTGCCGCCCGCCGGCGAAGTCTTCAAGGCCTGGGTCGTCCGGGCCCGCGCGCTCAAACCCGGCGCGCTGCCCAGCCCGACCGTCACCCGCACCTTCTGGGTCGATCCGCGCGGACGATCCCGATACTCGTTGCCGGTGGTGTCCCTGGCCACAGACCGCGCGAACCTGTTCGACCACGCCATCGGCATTTACGTGCCCGGCGATGCTCCCAACGGCAACTACTCCCAACGCGGCCCCGAGTGGGAACGCCCGGCCCATGTCGAGCTCTACGAGACCGACAATCAGCCGGCCTTCGCCCAGGAAATCGACGTCAAGATCCACGGCAACACCTCGCAGGGATTCCCAATCAAGGGACTTGACCTCGACGGCACTGGCGGACGCGGACGGCAGCAGTTCCGCTATCGGCTCTTCCCCGATCGCGCCCGCGAGAAACTCGAGCACTTTCTCCTTCGGCCCGCCGGGCATGACCAGCCCACCGCATTCATGCGCGACGAGCTGATGCAAAGCCTCGCGGCCGAGACGGGCGCCGAATCCCAGGCCGCCCGCGCCTGCGTCCTGTTCATCAACGGCGAGTACTGGGGTCTGCATTACCTGAAGGAAAAGGAAGATGCCCAGTTCGTCGCGCACTACGCCGACCGCGCCGAGGACGCCATCGACTACCTCGAGGGGTACGCCTCGCCCAAGGCTGGGGACACGTTGCATTACCAGGCCATGATCGATTTCATTGCAACTCACGACCTGGCCGATCCCGCGCACTACGCCCACGTCGCCACCCTGATGGAAGTGCCCAACTACATCGATTATAAGGCCTGCGAGATTTTCTTTTACCGATGGGACATCGGGAACCACCGCCTGTGGCGCCCACGCACGCCGGACGGACGCTGGCGCTGGCTCCAGTTCGATAACGACGTCGGCTGGGGCGGATTCTGGGCCGAGCAGCCCGCCTGGCTGTTCGACATGCTGGCCGCCGATCTCACCCCGGACGGATCCCTCCACGGCCACAACAACGAAATCACCACTTTCCTCCTCCGCCACTTGATGCGAAACGCGCAGTTCCGACGCGACTTTGTCAACCGCTTTCAGGACCTCCTGAACACGCTCTTCCTCCCCTCCCACACCCAGGCGCGCATCGACCAGATGGCGTCCGTGCTGGCGCCCGAAATGGCCGAACACACGCGCCGGTGGCGCTCGCCCGGCTCGCTGGCCGATTGGCAAAACAACGTCCACTACCTCCGCATGTACGCCCGCAATCGCCCCGCGGCCATGCGCGAACACCTGCGCCAATACTTCCGACTCGATCCGTCCTGCACGTTCACGGGCGGCGTCCGCCCATCCCAGGCCGGCGCACTCCGCCTCAACTCACTCGAGCTCCGGGAGCCGGCAGACCAGCCCTGGTCCGGCCTCTACTTCCAAAGACATCCGATCACCGTGCGCGCCGAGCCGCGGCCGGGCTTTCGATTCGACCGCTGGGACGGCCTGCCGGGTGTGACCACCAACGAGGTCACGCTGCTCCTGAACGGCGATTTTGCGCTTACAGCCCAGTTCGCTCCCGACCGTGCGACACAACCGCGCTTTGCACGCATTCGGCGCTCCGGCGCCGGCAGCGTCGAACTGACGGTGGCCGGCGCGCCCCACGCCAGCCTCCAACTCGAATCCTCCGAAGACTTGAGCGCCTGGTCCACACGCCAATCGCTCGAACTCGATGACGCCGGATACGCCGTCATCACCGAACCGCTCGCAACGCCCCCCCGACACCAATTCTACCGCCTGCGCAGTTCGGACGGTACTTCCGGTTGTTGTGGGTGTTCTGTCGCCCGGTGAGGAGCATCGGGCCTGCAACGGATGGAGATTGCCGGAGGGGCGATGTCCTCGTCGCCCGCTGGAGTTTGGACATTCTCGATGCTTGTCGATGTGGCGGCAGGTCCTTGATCGCACACTTCATCGTTCTGCAGGCTCTGTTCCGTCAGTTCGAGCCCAAACCGCACAGCATCGTTGCGATTCGGTCCGGCAGCGCCATGGCGCACGCTTGCTGAGGAGCAACGAAATTAGTTTTTGCACAAACCATAAACCGGGCTTCCATGAACCGTGGCATGACTGTCGATGGCAGCGCGCAGGCGCTCTTGGATTTCCCCAAGTCGCGCCGGCGCCTCGACCCGCGAGCCGTCACGCTCCGCGATATAGAAGGTGTCCATGGCCACGCCGCGCTCGGTGCTGATCTTCGCCACCGAAATGTCCACATCCAGTTCCGCCAGCACCTGGGCGATCGTGTAGAGAAGACCCATTCGGTCCTCGGCCTCGATCTCGATGACGGTCCGGCAATCGCTCGATTGGTTGTCGAAGCGGATGACAGTGGGGATGGGATCCCAATTGGCCTCGATGCGGGCCGGCTGCCCTTTCCGGCAGGCCTCGATCGCCTCACGTAAATCCCGGCCGGCTTGTCTGGCCTCCCTGAGATACTGGGCAACGCGCAGTTGCTCCTCGTCGCCCGCGGGCGTCCCGCGGTGGGCCTCGACCACAATGAACCTGTCGATGACGATCGAGTCGTCGCGAGTGAACACCTCGGCGCTCAGCACGCTCAGGCCGGCGGCTGTCAGCGCCCCGCAGAACCGGCTGAACAAGCCGCTCCGATCCCAGGTGGCTATCCGCACCACCGAATAACCGCGGTCACGGTCGTGCTGCCACTGGGTGACAGGTTCGAGCGGATCTTCGTCCTCGGCCAGGGCGCGTTCGATAAACCGGTGCGCGAGCTCGAGATCGGCTGCGATGGACCGGGCCTCCTGCAACAGAAAATAACGCGGAGGCATCCGTGCGAAATGAGCCGCGATCTCGTCCGCGGGGAACGCCTCCGGCAGAAGCGTCCGCACTTCCTCGGCCAGGCGCTCCCGCTGCCGGCTTTCCGCCCGGGCGAACGCGCGCTCGCCTTCGAGGATCGTGCGGGTCCGCTCATGGAGGGTGAGAAGCAGCGAGTCTTTGAACCCGTTCCAGAGATCGTCGCTCGTCCCGAGCGAGTCGGCAATTGTCAGCAGAGTCAGCAGATTCAACCGGTCGACGCTCCCAAGCAGCGCCGCGAATCGCCGAATCTCCGCCGGCTCGTCCAGATCGCGACGCTGCGACACAGTGACCATGTCGAGATGATGCCGCACCAGGAAACGGAGTGTGGCCGACGATGCAGCGTCGAGGCCCAGCCGCCTCGCCACACCCGCCGCAATCCGTCCGCCAACCTCGGCATGGTCCTTGGTCGAGCGCGCCTTGCCCGCATCGTGGAGCAACAGAGCGAGATAGAGGAGATAGGGCCGTTCGATCGCCTTGTTGAAGATGTCGCCGTAAGCGGCTCGGGGGCCGTCCCTGCATCCGGCCAGCTCATCCAGTTTGGCGATGCAGGCCAGGGTGTGTTCATCCGCCGTGTACTGATGAAAGAACTCGTGCTGGACCAGGCACGTCAGCCTGCCGAATGCCGGCAGGTACGCTCCCAGTACACCCGACTCGTGCATTGCCCGGAGCGTGGGCGCCACGTCCCCCCGCTGGTTGAGCACCTCGAGAAACGTCTGCGCCGCGCCGGGGACGGAACGTAGCATGGCCCCCGCGCGCGTCGCCTCCTCGCGCACAAGCCGCACCGTGCCCGGATCGAGCCTCGCGCCGCGCTGCTGCGCATGCCGAAAAACACGCATCAGCCGCGCAGGATCCTCGCGAAACACGCCGGGTCCAGCCGCCCGAATGCGATCCTCGACAAACTCGAATCCGTCCATGACGTACGCGGGCGATCCGCCCCCCGCCCCCGCCCTCCGGGCGGGCAGCGCGAAAGGCCGCGGCGGCGAAGGCACGAGTCCAAGCCGTTCTTGGATGCTGCGGGTCAACAGATCGATCGTTCGGGCGTGTCGATAATAGTCGCGCATGAAACGCTCGATCCGCCGGCTGTAGGAACGTTCCGCATAGCCAAGGCCGCGCGCCACAGCCGGTTGGATGCTCTTGGTGAGAACATCCGCTGCCCGCCCCGCCTGGTAGTGCGCCTCGTTCCTCACCCGCAGAAGAAAATCGTAGGCACGATCGAGGTCATGCCTCTCGGACTGATCGACCAGGCCCCGCGTCTCCAGCTCGAGGAGGGTGCGGCATCCGTGCTTAAAAAACGCCAGCCAGAGCAGACTCTGAAAATCCATGAGCCCGCCGCATCCGCTCTTGATGTGCGGTTCCTGCAGACAGACGGGGCGCCCGAACTTGGCCCGGCGCGCCTCGCGGTCTGCCTCTCGCGCGGCGATGAACGCCTCCGCCTGGCCCACGACGCACCGGGCCGCAAAGTCCCCCTGGAATTGGGCGAACAGCCGGAGGTCCCCGGCGACCAACCGCGCATCGAGCAATGCGGTCTTTGTCCACAAATCCCGATTCGCTGCCTCAACAGCTCCGGCTGTTGTCTGCGCCAGTGCCCGCACCCGCCCGAACAGACCGGCCATATCGGGCGCCTGGACCCTCTCGACCACCGTGCGCCATCCTCCCGATGTCGATGCGCCATCGTCGCGCAGAATGAGAAGCTCGATGTCGCTGGCCGAACTCAGATCGCGGCACCCATAGCCGCCCACGGCTGCCAGCGCGAGGGCTGAGCTCGGCTGCGCCCCCTCGATGCCGGCTTCCGCGGACGTCTTCTCCAGCAGACTCGTCAAGACGCGGTCGAAGACCCGCGCTTGCGCCTCGCAACACGCGCGTCCGGACGCTCCGCGCCGATGCGCCAATCGAATCCGGTGAGTTTCGAGTCGGAGGAATCGCTGCCACGCATCCGCCGCTTGGGCCACCGTGCAGTCCGGAGACAAGACCAGCCGGGCGTTGGCGTCGACATCGATTTGTCGAAGCAGTTCCGACATCCGGGCGGAAAGTAGGCCACCGCCATGCCGGAGCGCAAGCCGATGCGCAAGCACCACGTACCGCAGCGGCTGACTCTCTTTGTGTCCGAACTCATAATCCCCCGCCGGCCGCGTCTACCGCGTCCGTCGATCAACGTCAGCAGGTCACCCGCCAGGCCGAACGAGAACTGGCTGACTTACAGATTCCAGTTGGTCTCGGCGACCTTGCGGGTTGGTCCAGGACTACGATGAATTAATCGGCCGAGTAGACGTGGATCAGAGCGTGCCGGTGGCCGACCGGTTGCTGGGGCGTTACGGGCCGGGGTCGATCGCCGGCATCAGCTTCGACAAAGGGTTCACGCGGGCGGCCAACCGGGAATTACTGCGGCTCTACATTCCGGACGTGGTGATGCCGAAGCGAGGACGCAAGAGCGCGACGCAAACGGCAGCGGAGAGCACCAAGACATTTGTGGCGTTGCGACGGCGGCACAGTGCCGTGGAGAGTGACATTGCGGCGCGGGAGCATCACGGACTGGAGCAGAAGCTGCAAAATGGCCATAAAAGAGGTTCGCCGAGCAATCTTGCGTCGGCCAACGCGTGTGCGCTGGTCGTCCCGCCATCTTCTCCCATAAGGACGCGCTCAAGGAGCGCATGCGCTCGTCCATGATGCTCGTGGTCCTCAAGGCAGGAGGCGACCAGCACGTTCGTATCGAAGAAGGTTCTCATTTTCGCCTGGCACGCGTGCCTTGCACCAAGGAGGCGAGCCTTTCACCCCGCAGACTCTCCACCAGGTCGGAGGTAATCGTCTTCCCGCTGCGCCCCCGGAATACCAAGGCATGGCCCTTCCGCACCAAGCTCGCGTCCTCGCCCACGAGCTCAAGCTGAATTCGCTGCCCTTCCACGCTCACCTTCAGTTCATCACCGGCCTGCAGGTTCACCCCCTCGCGCACCCACTTCGGGATGACCACCCGGCCCGCTTTGTCGATGGGAACCATCGTTGCTTTCATGGCAACAATTGTACCATATGCCATTTGCATATGGTAGAGCAAAGCACTCGTCCAGAAAACCCTGCCTTCTGCATATCCCCATCGTTCGATGCTCTGGTTCCATGTCCGGGCATTGCCCTCCGGGCGCTTTGCCCAGCCCTCCCGTCGGCACGCTGCGGACCGCCGCTCAGATCAAGCCCCCGGGTGTGCGTGACCGCTGGGAGGTTGTTCGCGTCCCGTTCCTGGATCACCAGTCCCGCATTGCGGGATCGTATACGTGCCGCGTCTCGCTCGCCACCGCCCACGCTCCGTTCCGCCACAGCTTCTCCGTCCGCGCCCGGCGCCGCCCCAACGGGTCGTACTTGAACTCGCTCCGCCACGCGTTGGTCACTGTCACGCTCGTCAACTGGTCGAAGTCGTCGTAGCTGAAGCCCCGCCGCCCGTCGCTCGACAGGTTCCCGTTCCGGTCGTACACGAAACTTGCGGTCGTCGGTAGCCAGGCACTGGCGGCGTTCGTCGCCAGACGCCCGTTGCTGTCCGTCGCTACCACCGTGAACGTGTTGGTCCCGCTGGTCACCGTGATGCCGGATCGGGCGAAGGACTTGTCCGCGTACACGGTCGCGTTGGTCCCGCTCCCTTCCGCGTTCACTTTGACCGTCACCGTTACGTTGGTCGCGCTCTGCACCAACCCCGCCGCCGTAAACGTCCCGCCGCAGGTCACGCGGTCTAGCTGGTTGAAGCTGTTGGTCAACGTGAACACCTGCCCGAACCCGTGGTTGGTCCGCCCGATCAGGTTGTAGGTCAAGAGCGTGATCCCCGTCCCCAATTGGTTCGTGTATGCGGTCGCCCCGGCCACGTTCATCGTGTAGCCGAAGGACTCGACACTCGATCCATTGGTCGTCACCATCTCGCGCCGCAACACGCGTCCCACCGAATCGTACTCGAGCGCGGCGCGTTGGCCGCCGGCGACGATCACGTTCGTCGGTCGGCTATTGAGATCGTAATCGGTCTGACGCCACAGGCCGAAGCTGTTGCTGGCCCCGGTCCACAGCCCCTGGTGATTGAACCTCAGCGTCAGCGAGCCCAGATTGTCCCAGAGCTCGGTCGGCTCATCGACCTGATTCCAGTCCACGTGCAGGACGCGGTTGGTGCCGGGGTAATGAACGGCCCTCAGGCGTCCGGCCAAATCATAGTCGTAGGTGGTGGCGTTGCCCAACGGATCGGTGACCGAGTCGAGGACGCCGCAGGTGCATCAGTCGTAGCGGGTCACGTTCCCCAGCGCGTTGGTCACCGCCGTGAGCCGGCGCAGGTTGTCATACCCGAATAACGTCCAGCCCCCCAGCCGGTCTTTGGTCTGCGTGCGGTCCAGTTTTACGTACCGGTTGGACACCGTCGAGCCGTCCGGGTAACCCAGACCGGTCAAGCGGCCCAGGGCGTCCCAGAAACGCGTCGCGGTCAGGTTGCGAAGGTCGGTTGAACTGCTGATCTTCCCGTTGGCCCAGGTGAAACGGTTGGTGGCCAGGGGCGTTCCTCCGATGGCGTTGGTGTACCAGAGCCGGTTGGTGGCCTGGAAGCTGTTGGTGTCCAGACCGTTGGTCAGGATCAGGCCGTTGAGGAACCGGATGCTGGTCAGGTTCAGGCCGTTGGTGCGAACAGGGCTGACGTGATTCGCGTACGTGTAGGTCGTCGACTCGCTCCACCCATCACCTCGAGACTGGACGAACAGGGTCGCGCTCGTGAGTTGGTTGCGCTCGTTGTAGGCGTACGCACGGGCAGGCTGAAGGTTCCCTTCGCTGTCGGGTTCCTGGACCTGGGTCACGGTCATTTCATTTAAATTCCTGAAGGGTTGCTGTTGTTGAGGTTGGAAATAACGCTTGTCAATTGCCGTGGTTTGGGGCGTAGTAGGCGTGCGATGATCTCGACAAACCACGAACTGTTCAGTGCCGATCCGCCCGTTTCCTTTCTCAAGAATCTAAAGGTTCGGGCTCTGGAACCGGAGGAATACCAGCGGGCGGGCGAACTGCTCGACCGCGAACACTATCTGGGCGACGTGCCTCAGGGACGCCAGTTGCTTCAGGCCGTCGAATACGCAGGTCAATGGGTGGCTCTGCTCGATTGGGGGCCGGCGACATGGAAGCTCGCTGACCGAGAAGAATGGATCGGCTGGACCCCCCAGCAAAAAGGGGCCTTCGAGGTTCATAGTGGGTAGAGGTTGAGCTTTCCGCAGAAGAACAGGATGCGAATGCGGTAGTTCCGAAAGCTGCGGAAGCCGCGCGCGGCGGCTTTGATGCTCTGGATTTTCGAGTTCAGCCCTTCGGTGACCGCATTGGTGATGTGATGCTTCAAATTCTGCGGGTTATACAGCCAAAGTTGTCGAGTGCCTTTGGGCGTCTCATCGCCTCGGGCCATTAGCTCTTTGTGCTCCTGCCGCCGCACCTTGTCAACCGCCTCACCCAGGTATTTGCTGACGTGAAACTTGTCATGCACAATATCTGCCTCGGGAAGCTCTTTCTCGATCGTCCTGATAAACGGCTCCCACATGTCCACCGCTACCGCCTCGACCGTCTCCTTCTGTTCGGGCGTCAGTGTCTGCAACAACTGCCCAGCCGCCTCGGCCGTGCGATCCTCCACCACGTCCAACACCCGCGACTGCTCCAGGTCGGTCAGCAACGTAATGTAGGATTGACCGCGCCCAAAGCTCTTCTCATCCATCCCAAGGTGCTTGAGACCCTCCAACTGCCGCCGCTCCAGGCCCCGCTCGACGGCCCGGCGCATGATCTGGTGCGCGCTCTCCCACCCAATGCCCAAAAGCTCGCAGCCTTGGCTGACGCTGGCGCTGGCCAGCAACACCTCGATGGCAAAACGCTCAAAGAGCAAGGTGAAGCGCCCGTGCGGCGCCGCCCAGGGCACCTGCATTGTCCTGACCCCGTGTTCCGGGCAGTCCGCCCGCGGCACACGCGCCCGAATCTCGGTCCTAAACTGCATCGTATCCAAATGCCGCCAGGTCCGCTCCGGCGCGCAATCGTGAATCGAACACCGGCACCCGCACTCCGGGCATTGGGCGTCAGCACCCCACTGCCAGCCCAGTTGGATCTCCACCCTCTTCTCGGCCGGCTTCAGTTCCACGTTCTTGACTTCCCACGGGCTGCCCACGCCCAACAGTTGCGCGTAATGCTTTTGTAGCTCGCTATCGATGTTCATGAGCGCCAGCTTCCCAAAACTCCAGCTCCTTCACCAGCCTCTTCCGCCCAAAGGCTCACACCGGCGGAGCGCAGCGGAGCGGAGCGAAGTCCGCCGCGAAGCGGTTGATCCCAACTTCCACCCCAACCGCTGCCCTCGGACCTTGATGCCACCCGCCCAGTTCACTCTAAAAGCCCCTCTTCGCCAGCCCATTCTTCTTCCGATTGGAGTTGACTCTGCCACCAAATTCCTGGAATATCCTAAAATCAATGTGTATGTGGAGATCAAGCTGTGTGTGCCAAAGAAATACGGCTCTGTAGCAGAATTTGTGGGTGAGAGAGGGAACATTCGCGGATCTCGGTAGGGCCGGCGGCATCCCCCGATGGGGCCCCAATCGCACGCTGCGGGCCGCGACCGAGGTTGCGCTGCGCTCCGGCCCGCAGCGGCTCTACCCCCATCGGGGAGTGCCGCCTC
>Ga0208694_1000881_pt1 | contig 41240 bp, 32 predicted proteins | sample AD_UKC078_MetaG_FD_184442 | JGI IMG/M metagenome (GOLD analysis project Ga0208694, IMG submission 184442) | Active sludge microbial communities of municipal wastewater-treating anaerobic digesters from USA - AD_UKC078_MetaG (SPAdes) (version 2) | ecosystem: Engineered > Bioreactor > Anaerobic >...
TGTAGCTACCGTATTTCCAATCCTTAGGATCGTCTACTCCGCCTGCACGCCACATATTTAAATCTATGTAGACCATAGTATTGAATAGATGTTCCTCAGTCTCTATAATTTCTGAGAAAAATCTTCCTCCCCAGAAATATCCAGAACGACCAATTATTTTATTGTATCGTCTACCAGACTGACTGTTTACATATTGCATAAAGCGAGAAATATTGTCCAAATTAGTTGTTACGACTAAATGAACATGATTTGTCATAAGTGTATAATTATTCACTTCGACATCATATTTCTCTTTTGCACGTTCAAGAACCATTAGATACATTGGTTCAAACGTTTCAGGAACAATTAGATGTTCTTGATTGTTGCAACGTACAGTTATATGATAAGTTGCTCCAACTCTAGTGATACGTATTCTTGTCGCCATGGTATGCTCCTTTATAAAAATTAAGACTTCACTTATTGAAAAGAGACTACACTGTGTAGTCTCTTTTTTTATATTATAGACATGCATTTGACAATATATTAAATGCATGGTAATATTCTGCTTTCATTCTATACGCCTTTGTGACATGTATTTTAAGGGCTTGTCTAATCATCTAATTTTATTATATTCATGCATTGGACAGGTCTTTTTTTGTGCGTGTATAATCATCTAATTTCAATTATATTCATGCATTGGACAGGTCTTTTTTTGTGCGTGTATAATCATCTAATTTCAATTATATTCATGCATTGGACAGGTCTTTTTTTGTGCGTGTATAATCATCTAATTTCAATTATATTCATGCATTGGACAGGTCTTTTTTTGTGCGTGTATAATCATCTAATTTCAATTATATTCATGCATTGGACAGGTCTTTTTTTATGCGTGTCTCTGGGGAGGCAAATGTTGCTCGGGGGAGGCAATGTTGCTCGGGGGAAGCAATGTTGCTCGGGAAAAGTAAAACTTGCTCGGGGGAAGCAAAACTTGCTCTGGGGAAGTAAATTTGCTCGGGGGAGGCAATGTTGCTCGGGAGAGGCAATGTTGCTCGGGGGAATGGAAAGTTGCTCTGAAGAGGTTGTTGATAAAAAAGCTTTGTCTAAACATTTTCTTTTTGACATAGACTTAGAATATTGTTACAATAAATATTATTTTGTTTATATCTCGCCCTATCTTTCAAGGATTTAAAATTCATGAATTCTTCATTTTTTAAAGTCATTGCATTATGGAATAAAATTACTTATGGCGAAGTATTAAAAACATTGCCTATAAAAAATGTTACTTTACATGTATGCTTTTCTATAGGTTTCTATATACTTTTGATTTTATCTTTTATAAAGATGGGGACATTATGGGGATGCTATTTTACTTTACTATTTTCTCTTTCTTTATTGTGGAATGTTTTATTGGACCAATATAGTGGTAGTTATTTACGTTCTATGAGAAAATGGATTGATTATAATGAAAGAATATATCGTGATAAAGAAGTAGTGCAAGTTTGGGAATGGATTCCTAAAATTATAATGACTCATTTACGGCTTTTTATTTTATTGATTGTTTATGTCTTTTTAGGCATTATTTTTCTTTGTTTATAGAGTTTGCAATGCAGAGGATTGTTTATTTCAATGCAGAGGATTGTTTATTTTATTTTTCGTATCTTGATGATCATTTTAGAAAATTTACCTGTTCGTTTTGCATATGATTTAGGTGATTTTTTAGGTTGCTCTATATATTATCTTATGCTAAAAAGAAGACGAACAGTTATGAAAAATTTAAAAATTGCATATCCCGATGGTCTTCCTCAAGATGAAAAAGTAATGACAAAAAAAATTTTTTGCAATTTTTTATATATGTTTATTGAATTAGGATTGTTACAAAGATTGTTTCATAAACATAATTGGAAAGAACGTTTTGTAGATTCGGATCACACTTTAGAGATGTTTTCTTCTCTAAAGCATCGCCCTGCTGTTGTTTGTTCTTTACATCTTGGGAATTTTTATTTAGCTGGTTATATTGCACCAAAAATAGGAGCACCCCTCCGTATTGTGATGCGGGAAATTGTAAATCCATATATAAATCAATATATTGTAAAGTTATTAGATCATGGTGGCAATGATCTTGTTATGAAACAGGGAGCATATTTTAGCTTCCAAAAAGGCATTGCACAGGGATGGTCTCCTACAATTCTTGTTGATCAACATGGTGGTAGAAAATCTTTACATGTTGACTTTATGGGGGAAAAAGCATTTACACCTGCAAGTCCAGCATCTTTGTTGCGAAAATTTAATGTGCCTTTACATGTTGGTGGTGTGGTGCGTGTGGGATTGTTTAAGTTTCGTTTGCTGTACAATGAAATTCCTATGCCAGCATGGACGGAAGATAAACAAAGGGATTTAGAACTTGCTACTACGATTTTGAATAAAGCATATGAAGATATGATTCGCCGTTATCCAGAGCAATGGTTTTGGATGCATCGACGTTGGAGATAAGGAAAAGCATATGATTCGCCGTTATCCAGAGCAATGGTTTTGGATGCATCGATGTTGGAGATAAGAAAAAACATAGAAAAATCATAGGAAAATATGATTCATTATTATTCAGAGTAATGGTTTTAGATGCATTGATATTGACGATAATGAAAATCAATAGTAAACTAAATGTTTTTTAATATTTACTTGACAAAACAAGGTAATAATTTATACTATTCTCTAACAAATTATTCTTTTTAAATTAGGAATATATGTGAGAATAGATATATTAACATTATTTCCCAAAATGTTTACAGGGATCTTGCAATCCAGTATATTAAACATAGCAATTCAAAAAAAATTAGTGGATATTCGAATCACAGATTTTCGAAATTTTAGCTATGAACGTCATCGAAATGTAGATGATACACCCTATGGTGGTGGTCCTGGAATGTTATTGAAACCTGAACCTATATTTCGAGCTGTTGAATCTATTTATGTATGTCCTGGCGTTACTCCTTTATTGCTTTTGACAACGCCACAAGGAATACCATTTAATCAAAAAATGGCATGGGATTATAGTAAACAAGATCATATTATCATTATCTGTGGACATTATGAAGGTTTTGATGAGAGGATTCGCATAGGACTAAAACCAACTGAGGTTTCTATTGGTGACTATGTACTCACAGGCGGAGAAATCCCAGCCATGGTACTATTAGATAGCATAGTTCGACTTTTGCCAGGTACACTTGGTGATAACGAGTCTTCCATTAAAGAATCCTTCTATGATGGAAAGTTAGAATATCCGCAATATACTAGACCCTTAGAATGGCGGGGAATGAAAGTCCCAGAAATACTGTATTCTGGGCATCATGCAAATATACAGAAATGGCAAGAAGAGATGTCTATACAAAGAACAAAAGAAAGGCGTCCCGATTTGCTAGCAACCGATATGTTGCAGAGATAATTTTCTAGAATTTTTTTTTATTAAAATATGCAAAGTAAGCCCACATTATTATTTATTTTGTGGTGTCTCAACAGGAGTAGTTTAGATGAATAAGTTGGATGCCTATTCAAAAAAGTTTCAAAAAGAAGTTCTTCCTGAATTTGAAGTTGGTGATACAGTTGATGTTATCATAAAAATCACAGAAGGAAATAAAGAACGTAAACAAACTTTTAATGGTATTGTTATTGCCATGAGAGGTGAAGGATTAAATTCGATGTTCACAGTCCGTCGCATTGTACAAGGCGAAGGTGTAGAACGTGTATTTCCCCTCCATTCACCCAAAGTTGTTACTGTTGTCGTAAAGAAAAAAGGCAAAACAAGAAGAGCAAAATTGTATTACCTAAGAGACAGAGTTGGCAAAGCAACAAAGCTAAAAGAGAAAATCTGGGATGCTGCAAGTGCTCGCAGATCTGCAAAATTATCTGCAGAAGCCGCACAATGGTTAGAGGCAAAAGCAGCAGAAGAAGCTGCAGAAAAATAGATTTCTCTTTCATAAAACATCGGCCGACATGTCGATGTTTTATTTTTTTTTGCCATTTTTAAAAAAATAAAATTAAAATATAACTCATTATTATATAATAAGTTATACAATATATAAAACAATGAAATTATTAAAAAAATTCCTGTCATTATCTAATACACATAAAGGAAAATACACGGAACAACTTGCTATTTCCTATCTTAAAACAAAAAAGTTTCGTATTTTAGCCCAAAATTATACAACAAAGTATGCAGAAATTGATATTATTGCAAAAATAAAAAATTTTCTAGTTGCCATAGAAGTTAAAAGTGGAACTTTAGAGATTGATGAGCTTGTTGAAAAAATTGACAAAATAAAACGAAATAAAATGGAACGTGCCATTCTACAGTATAGAGAGCAATATCAATTAACTCATTTATCAATACGATTTGATATTATTGCAATTCAAATGCCTCAAGAAAAAATTTATCATTTTACAGAAGAATTTTTTGACGAATAAATGGAATCAATCTATGTCCTATAAACTATTAGACCACACAGCTGATATTGGTTTGCATGTGTCAGCTGATTCTATGGAAAAAATTTTTCAAGAAGCTGCAATAGGAATGCTTTCTATTGCAGTTTCTGGAATTACAGAAAATGAGACCATAGAAGAAAAAGTCATCATTGAATGCACTGCAGACAATTGGGAAGAACTCCTTCGTGAATGGCTTTCAGAGATTAATTATTATTTGAGTGTTCATCAAAAAATATTTATTCAATTTCATATTCTTGAATTGTCAGAAACACATTGTATAATAGAAGCACATGGAAAAAAATTAGAGGAAGAAAAACATTGTTATCATTGTGAAATAAAAGCCGTGACATACCATCTTCTAAAAATATGGAATGAACAAGGCAATTGGCAGGCTCAGATTTACTTTGATTTATAAAGGGAGACGTTATGCAGACCTCAAGTAAACATAAACAAAGCACTGATATTCTCATTGTTGATGATGATCCAAGCTTACAAGTTTTGATTAGCGAAATTTTAAAATTGGAAGGCTATACATTTGACATTGCAAAAACAGGCAAAGAAGCTTTTAAGTTTGCAATGAACAACAATTACAAACTCATTCTTATGGATATTAAAATGCCAGAATGGGATGGACTCACTGCCATTCGTTCCTTAGATTTTGTCCAAGAAATCCAAAAAATTATTGTAGTTTCCGCATATTTAGACACAGCTATTTTACAAGAATTATCTAAAGAGCCACTTGTAGTTGGTTGGCTTGAAAAACCATTTGATCCCAGTTATTTAATTGAGATGGTAGAAAATGTCATTCCAAAAAATAAATAGGAGTTAAAATATGGCTGTGGAAAAAAAAGAAAAAAAGAAAAAAGAAGTCGTACGTGAAAAGAAAGACATTGATCCAGAAAAAAAAGCCAAAGAAGATACTTTAAAGATCACAGTAGACCAAGTGCAACGAAAGTTTGGTAAAGGTTCTCTCATGCAATTAGGTTCTGCAGATGTTGCACCTGTAGACTCTATTTCTACGGGGGCATTGTCTTTAGATCTTGCTTTAGGAGTCAAAGGTGTTCCTAAAGGAAGGATTGTTGAAATTTATGGACCAGAATCATCAGGGAAAACAACACTAGCTTTGCATATCATTGCCAATGCACAAAAAAAAGGTGGCATGGCTGCATTTATTGATGCTGAACATGCTATGGATCCTGCATATTGTCAAAAATTAGGCGTCAATATTAATGAACTTTATATTTCTCAACCTGACAATGGCGAACAAGCTTTAGACATTGCAGAAATGCTTGTGAGTTCTAATTGTTTAGATGTTCTTGTAATTGATTCTGTTGCAGCACTAGTGCCTAAAGCTGAGCTTGCTGGCGAAATGGGCGATGCTCATATGGGTTTGCAAGCAAGACTCATGTCGCAAGCACTTCGAAAACTTACTGGTATTACAAGTAAGACGAATACTTGTGTGATTTTTATCAACCAACTTCGAGAAAAAATTGGCGTATTTTTTGGCAATCCAGAAACAACTACAGGCGGACGAGCATTAAAATTTTACTCTTCTGTTCGTATTGAAATTCGAAAAATTAGCAACATAAAAAAAGCAGACGATATTATTGGACATCGTGTTCGTGCTAAAGTTGTAAAAAATAAAGTGGCTGCACCTTTCCGTGAAGCTGAATTTGATATTTATTTTGGGAAAGGTATTTCTTGGTATAGCGATATTCTAGAACAAGGTGTCTTACATAAAGTTGTAGATAAAAGTGGGTCATGGTATTCTTATAAAGACACAAAACTAGGGCAAGGAAAAGAAAATGCAGTGGAATATCTAGAGCAAAACAATGATATTTCCCAAAAAATTTACGAAGAATTGATCAACGATCTTACACAAGTTTTTCAACAAGAAGCGGAAGAAGAAATAGAAGAACTTCCAGAGACTCCTACTCTTGTAGCAGATGAAAATGCTGAATAGTATTCTCGTTTCATAAAAATTTTTAAAGAATGGATCAACAATTTTCTATAACTCTTTTATAAGAAACAAAATCAATATTTCTGTAATAAAAAAACGTCTAATAGTATTTCCCTTTCTATAAAAAAGCGTACTAGTTGAACAATAACTAATACGCTTTTTTTATATGTAGCAATTATAAAAAAGTCTTTGATAAAAGTCTATCATAAGAATTTAAGGATATTAAATTTTTTTTAAAGACATTTTTCAAAAAAATTTTTTAATCTTTTGTATTCTGGTCCTGGTTCAATATGTAATTTAAAACTAGCATCTTTCCAATTATTCCCTTGTTTTTTTTCATTTTTTAATGCTTGTTCTAAGAAACGTTCCATTTTTATAATTTGTTGTACTAAATCAAAGGTAGAGCCAGGAACTGTATTTTCTCGAAAGGTAGTGTTACTCAATATTGTAATGAGTTGCGTGCGCGTTATTTTATTTCCTTGTTGGTGTGCATATTGTAAGGCGGAAGAAATATTGCCAGATTGACTACACGTTAAAAATAATGATTGTATATAATCTTTATTGATCATTCTATATCTACTTTCTTCCATTCTATGTATTCTTTTTGAAAAGGTGTTGTTAAATTTTGAGTAGAATTATTTTCTGGAAAAGATTGTAAAAGTGTTTGTGCTTTTTGTGTGTTATTTTTTCGGAGATATGTATGATATAAGTACTTTGCATAAGCGTAGCTATTGTCTTCCTTGTATATTTTTTCAAGCATGTTTTGTAAAAAAGAAAGTTTATCTGTGTTGAATATAGCTTCTGCAATTTCTATGTCTAAGCGAAGGTCTTTTAATTGTATTTCTTGTTTTGTGTAAGGCTGTATGGCAGTCTGTGTGTTTAATATTTTCATGGCTTTTATAAAATATTCTTCATTTTCTTGAAGATATGTTGCAAATATTAATAATTTTGCATAATGAATGCGAATATTATTATAAAGAGGCAATATTTCATATGCATTTTGAGCAATTTGTAGTGCTTTAGGAGTATCTTGTTTATGAAACATATAATAGCTAGCTAAATCCATATGTAGTATTTGTCGTTTAGGAGATAGTTCAATAGTTTTTTCTCGCATTTTCATGCCTTGTTCCATGTTTCCAATAGATTTATAAAACATGGATAGCATATCATAGGCTCGTATATAATAAGGAAGTTCTTGAATTTGCTTTGTAAGTTCTGCTTCACAACATTGCATGACTTGGTATTTAAAATCATTTGGGTAGTTTGTTTTTACAAGGTTCATATGAAAACCTAAAAGGTTGGTACGAAATGCAAATGTATTGATATTTGTTATTTTAGCAGCTTCTGCATATTGCAAAAATGCTTTGATGGCGTCTTTTTTTTCCATCTTTGCTTGTACAGTTAAGGAAAATGCTTGTATATTGGGAAGATGCCAATAAAAGAATCCATAGAAACAGAAAAGAAATGGCAAAATTAAGATAATTTTATGTGGAATAATTTGTTGTTCGCATTGTTCTATAGAAAATTTTTCGTGTATATGGGATTGTGAGATAGCATAAGCTAGTATACTAACAAAGGATATATGCGAAACAATATTATCAAAAGAGAATGTTAAAAAGACAAGATAAGCAAGACAAAGTGCAGAAAAGAAAATATTTATCCAAGAGAATTTTCGTTTTTTCCATAATGTATAAAAAAAAGCAATATAGATAGAAATATAACTTAAAAAACCAAAAATTCCTCCTGTTACAAGTCGTTCTAAAAAAACGTTGTGAGCACGGTCGCACCACTCTCCTTTTTCATAGTATAAACTAGGGTGATAATATTTATTGAACACATAGGCATAATTTTCTTGTCCCCATCCAAAAATAGGTTGATCACAAAAACCTTTCCAAGCAATTGGCCAAGTATATTCTCTAATTTGTATTCCAACTGTTCCATGAATAGAAAAGAAGCGACCTAAAATAGGAATTGTTTGAAACTTTTCTTTATTTTCAAAGGCATACCAAAGAAAAATACTCCCTAATATTAATATAATGCAAAAGCATATAATAGAAATTTTTTGTATTTTTTTTGGTGATTTATAAATTACACAACATATTACGAAAAACAAACTAAGGAATAATCCTAAAATGGCTGAACGTGTGCCTGTAGTATAAAGTAGCCAAAAGTCCAGCAAAATTCCTATAATAAAAATAGGAATTACATATCTTGCTTTTTTATATTCACTATAGAGGCGATATATACAATATATTGTAAAATAAATATGAAAAATAAGATAAATTCCAAATAGGGCAGCATTTCCCTGAGGACCGATGAGACGTTGATGGTGTAAATGAAAAATCTGTGTATATTTTTGCCAAAATGAAAGTGTGGAAGATTCTGGGATTAAACCATTAAATCCATAGAATAAAATATACAACCAGAACACAATAACATAGAAAAAGAAAAAAACATCCCATTGTTTTTGTGTTTTGATCATAGTACTTAATATTAGCATAAAAATAGCAAGGTGTGCAAAGAGAATCCATCCTTCTAATCGTATAGTATCTCCCACCATACTTTGGTATGTATGAAAGTTCCAGATATTAGAAATGGCAAAGGAACACAGAAAAAAAATAACTGCAATATACAACCAAGAAAAACGAGGGCGAAATTCTTTATAGAAGATGGCAAATCCAATCCAACCACAAAATAATATTTCTGTTAGAAGACTAAAATAAAATAATTTTATGGAATTATAGGATTCTATTAAGGAAGAAGAAACCATACAGGGAATCAATGTTGCACTACAAAGACCAGCATAAAAAAGGTAATATAAAAATTTTTTCATAGATATCTTCTCAATAGAAATGAAATAAAAATATAATAATATATGGTCAATAGTATAATAAATTTTATAATAAAAAAAAATATATTTTTTTACTTGACATTTAAAAAATAAAATGATATATTTAGAGACGTAGATACATCAATGGTGACATAGCCAAGCGGTAAGGCCATGGATTGCAAATCCATTATCCCCCGGTTCGAATCCGGGTGTCACCTTGAAAAGGGTGAGTGGCGGAATAGGCAGACGCGTTGGATTTAAAATCCAATGACTATTAATAGTTGTGCGGGTTCGATTCCCGCCTTACCCAAAAAAGAGGGCAAAGTTCATAAGCTTTGCCTTTTTTTTTTAGAATAGAATATGAAAAAAATTGACTATTATCCTAGGAGTTTTTAGTATGGCTCATAAAATTACAGATGAATGTGTATCTTGTGGAACTTGTGAAGGTGAATGCCCTGTAAATGCAATTTCAGCTGGTGATACTCATCATGAAATTGATCCTGATCTTTGCGTTGATTGTGGTGCATGCATGGGCGTTTGTCCAGTAGATGCTATTATTGAAGCATAAGTTTTATTAGATATTATGAAAAAAGACGTTGATTTTTATCAACGTCTTTTTTTTTATCACTCTTAGAAAATTTGCATTATACTTTCAATGTAAGATATTTATTTTATATGCAGAGTCTGTTCTATTGTGTTTATTTCCATTTTAATTCACAATACACTGAGAAGTGATCAGAATAACTGTATCCATCTTGTGAAGAAAAGACTAAGGCAACCTTTATATTCCAAGCTATATTGTGTTTATTTCCATTTTAATTCACAATACACTGGGAAGTGATCAGAATAGCCATATCCATCTTGTGAAGAAAAGACTAAAGGACGACCTTTCGGGCTACATTGAAATTGAAATGTAATGAATTGAAAGCTATTAGGCTTGTAATAAAAACCTTTGTTGTCTAAAAGACCACGTGAAATAATAATGTGGTCAAAAGAGTCTGTCATTTTTACCCAAGGATCATACTTTTTTGTTCGAGTGAGGTTATATAATTTAGCTCTTGTTGTTTTCCCTTGGTAAAGAGTAGCTCCTAGGTATTTTCTCATGGCAATATCTGACGGGACTTCATTAAAATCACCAAGTAGCACAATATCTGCATGAGGTTCTTGTTGTAAGATTTTGTCAACCATATTGCGGCAAATTTTAGCAGATTCAATTCTTCTATGTTCTGTTTGTTTTCGTCCGCCTATTTGAGAACGCCAATGATTAACAAGTACGTATAAATTATGCCCATGAATTTTAAATTTTGCTTGTAAGATAAAGCGAGCACCATCACCTTTTACGTACATGGGACGCACGTGTATTTCATCCGCTGGGAATCGGCTGATAATCCCAGTATCAATGCCACGAGGGTCTGTGCTATCTTTTAAATATGTGTATCGATATTGTAGAGGTTGTAAATTAGGATGGTTTGCTAATTCTTGTAAGATGATTTCATTTTCAACTTCACATAATCCGATGATATCAGCTCCCAAGCCATTATTGACTCTTCGTAGAATGTCGCTAAGATTATAAAGCTTTTGTTGTACATGTTTTGGATTTCGATTGGCACTATCATATTTGGGAAGTTTTGTTTTTACATCATGAGCTTGGAATAAATTCTCTACGTTCCATCCGAGAATGCTAATTTTTTTTTGCTCTTCTATTTGTTGTTTTGTGGGAATAGGAGGAGGAGCAGGAATTTCTTGAACAGCAAGTTTTCTGGGTAGTTGTACATTGTTATCTGCATAGGTCGCCTGCTCCCAAGAGGCCACAATGTATAAAGTACTAATCGCTACCATAGAAAGAGCAATATAAAGGTATTGTTGTATGTTTTTCAATGAAAATTTTCTTTCTATTATATAGAAACGCCCACGAAATCCATCGTGGGTATTTTTTTATATGAACATATTATTAATAGTTATCAACTTTTTCTTTTATGGTTGCTATATCCATTAGATTCTATTTACTTTGATCTAATTCTTTTGTTAATTCTTTAATAAATTCAGCAAATATTTCATTATTTTCATTATGTTTTGCACTACATTCTACTATTTTTTTATGAGCTTCTAAAATCAAAGATAATCGACGTTTTTGATCGTATGTATATTCGTTTAATTGAGTAGTTTCAACAGTGGGGACTTCTATTTTCCCTGGAACTATAGGAAGAATATCTACAAGCCCTAAATTCGATAATAGAGTAATGTGTTTTTCATTTAAATTAATCAGTTTTAATGATTCAACGATTTCTTTGGGACTAGATGCTAGCATAGTTAACATACCCATAAAGGTACTATCCATCATCGTGCAATGTGCCATATCTATGATAAATTTTTTGTAACCTTTATTTTGCATTTCGACAACAAAATCTTGAAAATATAATGAATTATTGAGTGTTGCTGGTCCTTTCACAATAATTAAAATAGCATCTTCTAATCCTGCAATTTCATACATGCCTATAATAACTCCTAAATATAAAATTTTTTTAAAAGGACTAGCAATTAATTGCTAGTCCTTTTATTTTATTTATTATGGCCCTCTAAAATAATAGAAGATTCTGTAGACTCTTCTATGATCATTCCTTGGCTATCCATGGGGTAATTTTCGTCTTCAAAGTAATGTTCTATGGATTTTTCTAAATTTTCTTGTTTTTTTTCAACTGGGACTTCAGGTGCAATTGGTTCTGCAGGTCTAATGTCAGGAATTGTAATTACTTCTGGAACGGAAAGAACAGTAGGAGCTGGTAAGCCGTCCATTTCTTGCACTCTTTCTTGGTATGCCATAAGATTGCATTGTTTGATTAAATAATTCACTTCCCAATCATTAGGAGCAATAAGTTTTGCTTTTTCAAGTTCTTGCAATGCAGCAATATAGTCTTTTCTGTAATTTAAATAAATTAAAGAAATATTTTTATGAAACATGACTTTGATGTCATCTGGTGGGTTAGTAGCAAAAATTTCCACAAATGCGGACAATGCTTCATCATATTGTTTTTTATTATATAATTTGTAGGCTTGGTGAATCATTTTGAGGTTTAAAACATCTAAATTTCCTGGAAGTTTATATAGCCATACAACCCGAATAAAAACTTTATTAGCAAAAATGCTTTCTACTTTTGCTAGAACGCAAAAAGAATCAAATGTTCGTAATTTAAATAGAGCTTTTAATTCTGGATTGTTCTTTTCCATATAAAAGTAAGAATGCACTCTATTGAATTCTTCTTTTTCCCAAATAGGAGTTTGAATATCCCAAGCTGAAAAATTTGAAAAATGCTCTGGAGAAAAATGTGTTCTATAAGCAATAAAAAAATCACTCATCCAAGCAAAACGTAATTGAATGCGTACAGGAACATTAAGCCATGTTTCAGGACGTGCAGCAATTTCAGATAATGTTACCATTTGAGCCGAACTAAATCTGTCTTCCCATTCAGCTTGAATGCTACTGCAAATTATGATGCATACAATGAAAATCCATAATAATGTTTTTCTTCGGGGCATATTCACCACCTTTCTTTGATTTTTATTGATACCTTATTTATTTGTTGTTTCTAATGCAATTTCGCAAAAACATATGGTTTATACATGTTATTGCGAATGATAGCTTCCCCTGTATTCAAGGTGCTAATGTATTCTGCTAATTGTTTTTTATTTACTTGATCATAAACACTAAAAGCATTTGTCATCCTTATCGCATAGTCACCATCTAACGTTAAAGAGATTAATGTGTCAATATTAGAAATAATTGCATCATCAAAATCTTTCATCTGCTGTGAGGCAAATACTAATACAAGTCCATATTTTCTAGATTCTTTTGCTAGTCTTATTAGCGTTCTATTTAATGCTCTATGTCCTAACAAAGTATGAGCTTCATCGAAAATACATACAAGGCGAATTTCATTAGACATTTGTTGTTTCATGTGGGAATAAATATAGCGTAAAATTAATTGTGTTACAGGAACATACATTTCTTCAGAATCTTTTGCAAAAGATAGAATATGACTTTCTTTAAATAATGTTTCTAAACTTAGATCTTCACCTTGCAAAATAGGTAAATTAAATAATGTATAAAAATAGTTTTTATTTAGTATCTCTTGACCTTTTTTTTTGGTTTGGAGAATTTCAAAAACTTCTTGTAATTTTGGAACTTTATTATTCCAAGTACTTTTATCTTCTTTTTGAAATCCATGATTTTCAAAAGCCTCTTCAAGAGTGCATCGCAAGCAACTTTTTTGATTTTCTCCAAAGTATGGAGGATTTAGACAATCTAAAAATTGATATATACATGCTATATAATTTTGGCGTGTTCCATCTTCTTTTATTTTGGGAATTAATGGATTAAATTGAAGGTATGTCTCGTTACAATCAATAATAGTAGCAGATTGTTTTAAATAATCTATTCTTGTAAATTCATCTTGTACATCAAAGATTAAGATAGGAATATTATATTTTATTAATTCTGTTACAAAATGAATGATCGTATGAGATTTTCCACTCCCTGTTTTACCTACACAAAGGATATGACCATTTTGTAATTGAGATGGATTCCATACAACTGGCTGATTCAATTTATCGATGCCCAATTCAATGCTGATTTCTGTTGTTTCTAATTGTGCATTGTCTATTATTTCTGATTGTGCATCATTTGTTGTTTCTAATTGTGCATTGTCTATTATTTCTGATTGTGCATCATTTGTTGTTTCTAATTGTGCATTGTCTATTATTTCTGATTGTGCATCATTTGTTGTTTCTAATTGTGCATTATCTATTGTAAAAGTTATATCATTATCTATTGTAGAAGTTATATCATTGCCTATTTTAAAAGTTATATCATTGCCTATTTTAAAAGTTATATCATTGCCTATTTTGAAAGTTGAATCATTGTCTATTTTGAAAGTTGAATCATTGTCTATTTTGATAATCGTATCATTGTCTATATAATTATCTATTTTGATAATCGTATCATTATCTATAGTTTCTAATTGTGTAAAAATATTTTCAAGTTCTATATTCTCAGAAAACATTTGACATTCTAATGTTCGAAGATTTTCATTGATTTCTTCTACAGAAACATGTCGAATTCCATAGGTTGACCCTAAATATAATATACTGCCGCTTTGTATGAGAATATTTTTACATTTTTTTACAAGCCAAGCATATAAAGAAATTTGTTGAATATGTTGAATATTATTTTCTTTGTAGCTCATAACTTTAAAATCAATAATATGATATTGTTCTGTATGAGGATTATAAATTAAAGCATCGTAACGTCCTATTAAATTTTGATTTAGCTTTAATTCTGCAGTGAGAGTTTCTTCTGTTCCAATAAATATAGATTGCAATGTATTTTTTATGTCGTGAGATTCTTTGATCATATCCCAAAAACTATCATAAAACCATGTTGCAAATTGAAAAATAGCATTTCGCAATATCTGTTTTTTACTATTTGCAATGTTTTCTCTGATCATTAAAAAATACTGTGTATAAATATGTTCATTTATTTTTTCAATAGAACATGTTGCTGATTGTAGAAGTTGCTGAAACACATGATCTTCGCTACAACGTAATAAAAATTCTGATATAATGTCATGTATAAATGTTCCTAAATCACAAACTTCGCTTTCATTTTGAGAACTTTCTTTTGTTTCATTTTGGCAATCTGTTTCTTGATGAAACATATTTATAATATCTATGACACTATAATCTTTCTTTTCTTGGGATTCTAGCTGTGCTTTTGTTTCTGGTGTTAATGCTATATCATCGTCTATTTCAAATTCTATATCATCGTCTATTTCCAAGGCTATATCATCGTCTATTTCAAATGTTGTATCTTGATTTGTAATTTCTGATTGTACGTTGTTTTTTGTTTCTGATTGTGTAAAAACATTTTCAAGTCCTATATTCTCAGAAAATATTTGACATTCTAATATTCGAAGATTTTCATCGATTTCTTCTACAGAAACATGTCGAATTCCATAGGTTGATCCTAAATATAATATACTTCCACTTTGTATAAGAATGTTTTTACATTTTTTTATAAGCCAAGCATATAAAGAAATTTGTTGAATATGTTGAATATTATTTTCTTTGTAGCTCATAACTTTAAAATCAATGATATGATATTGTTGTGTATGAGGATTACAAATTAAAGCGTCGTAGCGTCCTATTAAGTTTTGATTTAGATTTAATTTTGCAATGAGAGTTTCTTCTGTTCCTATAAATATAGATTGCAATGTGTTTTTTATGTCATGAGATTTTTTTATCACGTCGCAAAAACTATCATAAAACCATGTTGCAAATTGAAAAATAGCATTTCGCAATATCTGTTTTTTACTATTTGCAATGTTTTCTCTGATCATTAAAAAATATTGTGTATAAATATGTTCATTTATTTTTTCAATAGAACATGTTGCTGATTGTAGAAGTTGATGAAACGCATGATCTTCGCTACAACGTAATAAAAATTCTGATATAATATCATGTATAAGTGTTCCTAAATCACAAATATCACTTTCATTTTTAAAACTTTCTTTTGTTTTATTTTGGCAATCAGTTTCTTGATGGAACATGTTGATAATATCTGTGACACTATAATCTTTCTTTTTTGGGAGTTCTAGCTGTGCTTTTGTTTTTGGCTGTGCTTTTTTCTTCACTTTTTTTTCTGGCATTACATCAGACATATTCTTAGGGGTTGTATAGATCGTTGTCTCTAATGCACTCTCGGACGTTATTTCAGATATGTTTTCTGAAGTTATATTCAACGTATTCGACGTATTTAATGATAATAAATTGTCTAATGTTTGTCGAAAATGCAAAAAAGGATTGAGAAACATATTTAGTTTTTGGAGATCTATAATATATTGGAAATATTCTTCATGAGTGATGGCAATTTCCTGTCCATTTTCTTGAAACCATGTTGGTTCTTCATTTGTTAAATCATTGAGTATATAAGAAACAAATCCCCATTCTTCCACACTTTTTTGAGTTTCTTGTTGAAATATGCTTCCATATGTTTTTAATTCTAAGCATTTTTCTTTTGCAATTTCACCTATATTTGACCAACCTTGTGGACGTAAATTAAGACTTTTTGTAATGTTTTTTTGTTTGAAATCAGACAAAACATTGTCTAATGGGCTAGTCATGCCTTTCCCTTGACAACGTTTAGCTGATAATAAAAGTAAGCCAATTTTTTGGTCTTGCATAGTAAAATTAAGTTTGCATTTCCCGGCTTGATAGAAATCGGTCTGCATATCTTGAATATTTAAATTTTTTTGCACTGTTGGTGAATTTAAAAAGTGATATATCCCATCTTGCCATTGGTCAAAAAGAATATGTTCTGCCTTTTCTTCAAATTCGTCTGTATTTTGGTCGATGTATGTAGCTTTATATTTTTTTTGAAGAGACTGAATGTATTCTGCAAAAAAATCTTCTTTTGAAAGAGTGTCTAACCCGATTTTTTTTTTGAAATATTCACTAGCTTTTTCTAATATAATGCGAGGCGTTTCTTCATGTTTCCAAAATTGTATCCAAGGTTCTTCGTCTTGGTGGAAAGGGCTGAAAAATTTTCGTTGTTTTTCTGTTAAATCTTGAAATAAAAATTGCAATCGGCTATCAATTAATTGCAATCCTTGTTCTTTCGTACATGGCAATAAAGTATATTGTTCATTTCTATTGTCTTTTATACCATGAATTCTATCTTTAACATCACTACGAAGATAAGGTAATAAGGTTTTTTCATACTTATCTTGGCGTGCTACAATGATTCCAATGATATTTACAACATTTTCTGTTACTATAGTTTTTAAAATTTCTGCAAAATGAGTTCTTTTTTCTTCTGTTTTATCTAAATCTAAGTAATTTTCAATTTGATCAAAACATAGAATTAAAGTTTTATAATGAAAAAAAAGTTGCCCTAATCCTTTTAATATACTGATTGCTCGTTCTTCAGCAGCATGATCGTCCACATCTTCAGAAAACATATGAGAATAATTTCTACCAATAAAATCATCTACAATAGATTCTAATGTTTTTCTACTAATTCCTCTTCCTGTAAACCAAGAGTGAATATCACGATATTTTTCAGGATAGATTAAGGCAAGGATCATGTCTAAAATATCAGCTGGTAAGTAATTGCAAGATATATTGATTTTGATTTTTTCTTGAATTTCTGGAATATTTTCTAGTTCTAAATATGTTTGCCAATTTTTTGTATTTTCTAACATATCTTGTTGTGTGGGAAATTCTGGCAAGCTAGAATATTTTTTATAAAGTTCATAGACAAAATTTTCTAAAGGACTTTGTTGATTTTGCTCCCTTTCTAAAAGCTTTGTCATCATTTCGCGCACAAGATGACGAAAAGCACTTTCTGGATACTTAAAAGGAACGATATATAATGGAATGGCTGGTTGTTGTTCTTGCACTTTTTGCATAACACGTTTGATCAACGCTGTTTTACCTGAACCAATCATTCCTATGACAAGCACTAATTGTCCTATTTTTTGTGGATTTTGATCCATAGAATATAATAGATTCAATAAATTTTGCAACACAAATTGATGAATGGATTCTACTATGGGGAATGTCTTATAATCTGAATCACTGTCATATCGATGTCCAAATGGATCCATTTTTTGTTGTTTTGCATATTCCCATAATTCCTCATCACTATAGTACATCATATACCTCCTTGAAAAGATCTATTTATGTACATGATGTAGTTGAACCATTTTTTATTTTCTGCGTCGTAGTAATTGTTTTCTGACCCCTTTTCATAGATAGGTTCGCCATTCATAAGTGCAAATTTTTTGGACAATCTCAACTGAGAGATGGCTTTGTCAAAAATTTCTTTTTCTAGCTTTGTCTTTTCTCTCAATTCCCAAATAAAAAGTCCAGAAACTCCTGTTTGTTCTACTATTTTAAAATATGCATTTTCAATACATTTCATGGCTTCTGCAATGTCTTTTGAGGGCTCTGCTATTTTTATTTTTTGTTCTGCTACTTTTAACTCTATTTCTTTTTTTTCTGTTTTTTTAGTCGTTGTTTTTGCTTTTTTCGTTGTTTTTGTTGATTTTTTCGTTGTCTTTGTTGCTTGGATGATAGAAGATTTTTTAAAAAAGTCCACAGTTGCGATTGCACAAGCATTAGCTTCTTCTGTATATTTTTTAATATTATTCATCGATTCTTGGTAGGAAACAAGTACTTCATTGAAAAAAGTTATGCTTGTTTGTAATTGTTGTTCTAATTTTTGAATTTCTAGTTCTCGTTCTTGAAATTGCTGTTTGAATTCTTGTTCTTGTTTTTGAAAAGCTTGTTGCCATTCTTCTTGACGTTTTTGTAAAGAGTCATTATAAGAAACTTGATCAAAATATCTTGTATATTTTACAATTGGCTTTCCTTTGGCATCATATTCTATTAATTTTTTAAGTTTATTTTCATCACAAGACATGTTTAAAATTTGAGGAATATCAGCCACTACTTTTTTTAAAAAATTTTTGATTTTTTCTTGTAAATTTTTCCCATTATATTCATCAAAGTTTAAATTATATAGAAGAATTTCTTCATCAGATATCTTTTTTACAGTTTTTTTAAATTGACTGATAATGTATTTTTCTGTTGCAATATTTCCGTCTGGGAGAATTACAAAAACTTTATCTTGCAAAAAAGAACAATAGCTTGATTTTTCCATGAACTTACCCTTAATTTCTTTTAGATAAAAGATAAGATTCCGCTTCTTGAGCTGTAGGAACAATATGAAAAACTTTTTCAAGCCCTAAAGCACCTAAAATGGTAATTACTTTTCGATCTACGTGGAAAAATACTGTGGTACCACCTGCGTTTTGTACTCTATCATGAAAATGAGCTAAAAATCCAATGGCACTAGAATTGAGATATTCTATGTTTTTTAAGTCAAATGCATAGAATTTTAAATTCTTCTTCATGATTTCTTCTATATTTTTTGATAATAGGCTTATATTTTTTCCATCCACGTAGTTTTTATTTTCGACAAGTGTAGAAATGGAAACAAAGGCAGTATCAGTTTGAATTAAAAAAAGTCCTGGTTTTTGAGTGGCTCGTGATTCTCGTAAATCTTCTTCTACGTCTTTTAAAATTTCTTCGCATGTAACATAATAATCTTCTGCACGATTACAACATCCATTAAAAATTTGATCTGCTTTTTCACCTACTTCAGGAACTAAAATGCTGGGAAGTTCTGCTTTTTTTGTTGGATATGTGCCAGTGAGCATTTCAAAAAAGATGATACCTAAGGAAAAAATATCTGCTCTTGTACTACGCTCTATACCTGCACGATGTTGCTTTGATTTATAAAGTAAAGAACGCATAACACTTTTGGGTAAGGGTGTGCCTTTAGTGGAAAATTCTTTGTAATATTCAGCAATAGTGGAAGTGATGACTTGTCCTAATTCATAATCTAGCAATTTTATGTTGCCTTGTGGATCAATAATAATATGTTCAGGACGTAAATCTAAATGAGGAATATTTGATTGATGCAATTTTCCTAATGCAATTAGGACATTTTTCATAATGCTATATGTTGTCTCAATTGTTAGCTGTTTTCGTTCACGAATCATTTGTCGTAAACTACGCCCTTTTACAACTTCTTGTGCAAGATAAGGAAAAGTTGCTTTAGGATCGAAATCGTCAATATAGGGCAAATACAGTGGTTCTCGTAAAACTCGTAAAAATTTTTGTTTTTCTAATGCTAAGATGAACTTATCATTCGTAAAAATTTTCATGCATGTTTCTTTGCCTTCTAAATACATATGTTCGGCTAGCCATGTTTCACTAAATACGCCATCCGCTAATTTAACTGTTAAAGTATAATGCCCCAACTGCATATCTTCTTTAGGTTTAAGTTCTTGGCTCACTGCTTTTGCTCCTAAAATCTATACAGATATTTTTTTTACAAAGAATTTTTCCTCAAATTGAAAATGAATATTGCATATTTTGTTATCTTGAAATATAATAGTTATCATACTATTAATTTTTGTAAAATGCAAGAAATAACTCTAAAGAATATAGAGTTACGCTTTTTAAAATTTTAAATTTTATTTTTTAAAAAGGATCTATTATAAAACATAGGAACACTCTTGCAGAATGGCCTAAATATGAGATTTTAGCTAGTTTTGAAAAGAAAAGATATCATATATTCAAAAAGCTATTATATTCATTTTATTAGGGGAATAAATATTCTACACCAAAGGGGAATAAATAATTCCATGCAAATTAAAATCAAACGGATTGATGAAACATTACCATTGCCTACATATCAAACTCCTGGTTCTGTGGCATTTGATATATATGCACGTATAGATATAACTATCCCTCCTCAAAGCCTCGGTCGCATTCCCAGCAATCTCATAATACAAGTGCCGAAAGGCTATGTACTTGTTATTAAAGATCGATCCAGTACAGCAGGAAAAGGTCTTCTTTTTACTGCAGGGGTTATTGATCAAGATTTTTGCGGACCACAAGATGAAATTCAACTCCAAGTCTATAATTATACAAAAAATGCAGTTTCTATATACCGAGGACAACGCATTGCTCAAGGTATATTTTTACCTATAGAGAAGGCACAATGGCAAGAAATTAGCGAAGACATACAAACAACAAATCGCCAAGGATTCGGTAGTACTGGACTATAATTTTTTCTTGACAAAAATAATTTTATACATACAATCACAAAAGACTTAATTCAATAAAACTACTAATTAAGAACATAATAATTATCTAGGAGAACAATCATGCTAATGAGTAATATATTCCAGATATATGTCCATATTTTTTTAGATATTCTTATTATTTTCCTCTGGGGATGGTGTATACTATTTTGTCTATCTAGAATTACAAAATATCAAAAAATGTTTTGGGGGATTTTAGGTGCTACTATTCTTTGTATTTTAAGTATTGCTCAATTTATGATTAGTACTCCTAAACTTCTCTTTGTTCTCATACCTAATATATCGATAGCAAATATAGTAAATCAACATATCTCAATGTATTTGCAATATTTACAACCTTATTATTTATATGAAATTGTCGTAGGATTTAGTTGTATTTGTTTAGTAGCAGCACTTACAGGACGACATAAACAAGAGGATAGCTTACTTTCTGCAAAAGAAAGCAAACAAGAAAAAATAGAAGAACCAAAATTTGTATCCTTTACATTACCTCCTAAAATGACGTACACAAAAGATGTAATTTCCTCACAAAAACCAGCTCCATCTGCCCCAGTTCCCCATTATGAAGAACCTACAGTCATTTCTGATACAATACCTCTTTCTAATGAAGTACCTAAAAAAATTCATAAACAATACAATACCATTGACTCTGTTTCTTTGTCACCTATGCGCGATACCACAATCAATGCGTCTGCTATGGTAAAACAACAAGAATTTATGGACAAAGAAGAACGATTTAAAAAATTTTCTTATCAAGATGAAGATACTATTGACAAAAAATACCAAGAAGTGCAAGAAAAAATTGCACAAGCAAACCAAGAACAGATAGATAAAATGGAAGATTTTATTTCATGCAATGCTATTGTAGATTATAATGTAAAATCACAAGAAACAGAACAGAAGAAAGCAAAATCTGTAGATGAAAGTAAACATGCTTCTGTATTGGATGATGAAGATTATTTAGGTGCAGGCCATATCTATACTTCAGAAGCAAAAGAAATAAAAGTAGATGAAACTTTAGATGGTGCAAAAGAGAAAAATATAGTTTCTAGAGATGATGATACTTCAGATGATTTTCCACTGCCTACAGCAGATGAAGAAGAAAGTGTATCTGTGCCAGTTGCTAAGAAACAAGAAATAGAGATAGATTTATATGAAGAAGACGAGTCTTTTGAAACATATCTACCAGCACCAGAGGAAAATATAAATACATATCTTAATCTTCCTAAAGAAAAAAAGAAACAAGTTATAGCTCCTAGTGTAAATCCAAGTCCAGTAGCAGAAAAAAAGGAGCGTCCTTTAGTCGGATCTTTACTTACAAATCCTGATGGTGGTCATAATTTAAATAGATTTAAAAAACATTAGGAATATATAATGAAATATATAAAAGTTCTATTTTTCATTGTAGCAATGATACTTGTGAGTTGTGCTTCAAGTCATATCGCTCCAGAGCAATATTCTCTCTTGGTCACACCACAAGATACATTTGATTTTGCTAAAAAAACAGTTGCATATAATGATTCAGAAGCTTTTTATTATTGTCTTTCTGATAATATAACAAGTCAAGTTAAACTGTCTGATTTAAAAATCGGTTGGTCATTTGCTGGTAATTTTTTTAGCCTTATATTAGGGGCTAAAATTAAAGATATACAAAATCCAGCACCAGAATATGCTCAAAATCCTAACACAGCTAAAGTTACTATCCAAGCAGAAGATTTAGAAGTCGCCTTATTACTCCATAAAGAAAATGAAAAATGGAAAATATATTTACCTTCTCCATACCCTTTACCAGATATTAATAAAATAAAAATTACAAATAAACATCCATGGCGTACAGAAGTGGCATATTATAAAAATAGCCCTTCTGATTGGTTTAAACAACATTCAAAAGAACACAATATTAGACAGACATTCTTTCAACGTAAACCAAATTGGCGAACTGAATAGTGTCATAATTAGGAGTTATATTTTGGGAAATATAGATGAATTATTAAAATCTATCATTCAACAACATACAAAAAATTTCATAGGGCGAAAAGGTGATTTGTTTGAACTTGAAAATTTTGTCATGACATATGAACTTCCTAATTATTTTTGTATTTTATCTCAACCTGGAGCTGGGAAAACTGCATTATTAGCAGAATTTTCACGTAATTTATTAACACAAAATATTCCTTGTTTACTATATTTTTCTGCTATGACTACTCCTATGTTAGGAATTGATCATCTATTTAAATCCATTGAATTTCAACTCCAGAAGAAACAAATGCTTGAGTTCCCCTTATCTCAAGATATAGAAATACAAAAAACACAGATTTATGAAATCTTAGAACATCTAAACCAACACATTATTTTATTAATAGATGGCATTGATCAGATGTATACTTCTGATTTAAATTGGTTATCAGGAAGTTTTCCTTTAAATGTTCGCGTTATTCTTTCTTCTAATATCACATCACAATGGGAAGAGTGGCAACAACGAAATAGTGTAACTACATATGATTTGGATCCTATCATTGAACAAGAACATATCAACAATCTTCAAAAAAAATATACTAATTTAGATTCCGAACAAATGGATGTACTGATCCAAAAAGCACAAGGAAATCAATTATATCTACAATATGCTTTAGCAATATTGAAACAAAATCATACAACTATCGATCAACTGCCTTATTCTCATGATCAACTTTTCACTCATATTTTAAGCCAATTGAGCACCATTCATACCCAAGAAGTTGTTTATAAATATTTTGGTCTTGTCAATACAAAACCCTATATTTCCGAACAAACTGTCCAATCTATGTTAGATTTACCAGAAAAACAATGGAAAGCATTAAAAGAGGATACTAGCCCTTATATTCAACGATATAAAGAAAATTTGTATTATTTACACCCTACTTGGCAACAACATATTCAAAAACATATTAAGACATACCATCAAGAAATTGCAGAATATTTACAAAAATTTGAGTCTCAAAATATTCCATCAATTTTATACCACCAAGCCAACGACAATCAATACCAAACAATTTTATCAAATTTAATCAATATCGAATATTTAGAAAAAATTGCAAAAAATAAAAAATTACCAGAATTATTACAACATTTACGAAAATATCCCATTCCTAGTGATACAACAACTATTTATCATGATCAAACTATTAAAGGCACTGTCATTTCTTATATAGAAGAAATAGTAGCCCAAAATATGGATATATTAACAGAATATCCTAATCAATTTTTTTCATTTTTATGGAATCCCTTATATTGGCATGATGCTCCAGAAATAAAACAATACATAGATACACAAGATCCAAATGCACCTTGGAATGCATCCACTCATCCTCTAAGTGATTTAGCTAAACAATGGCAATTAGAAAAAGGAAATTTGCGCCCATGGATAAAAACATTATGGTTTCCTTCTATTTATGATCGATTTGACAAGCCTATTATACATACTATTCAACGCCATACAAAAAAAATCAATGCAATGCAAATCAGCCCTGATGGTCGTTACATTGCTACTGCTGGGAATGACAAAACTCTGCGCATTTGGGATATGGAAACAGGAAAACTTGTTAAATTATTTATACAACGTAATAATATTCATTGCTTAGCCTTTAATCCCATGTCCACAATTATTGTCACTGGTACAGATGATGGAATCATTCGATTATGGGAAATACAAACAGGAAAACTTATTCAAACCATGGCAGGAGAAAGAGGAACTACTGTAAAGGCCATTATTTTCAGTCCTGATGGGAAACGAATCATTTCTAGTGCAACAGATACGAAAATACGAATTTGGGATGTAGAAACAAATTTTTGTCTATATGTTCTAGAACGCCATGACAAAACTCCTCTAGCATTAGCACATAGTCCTAATGGTAAATATATTGCATCTGCATCCGCCGATCATATCCTATATTTATGGCATGCTGAAAGTGCAAAATATCATGTATCTTGTCGTGGTCACCAACATGTAATTGAAAGTTTAGCGTTTAGTTTAGATTCAAAACAACTTGCTTCTACTTCTCTAGATAAAACAATTAAAATTTGGGATACAGAAACAGGAAAATGTTTGCATACTATCCAAGGTCATAAAGAACGAATATACAGCATTGCATACCATCCTGTGCATCCTAATCAAATCATTACTTCTTCTTTAGACAATACAATTAAAGTTTGGGATATAAACACCGAAAAAAATATTCAAACATACTTTCCTCCTATATCAAACACAATACAAGCCTATTACTCCAATGATGCAAAAAAGCTTGTCACAATGAGTCCCACTGAAAAAACAACATTAATTTGGGATTTAACAGCACCTAGTTTATTGTATCCTAATATAGGGCATACAGATACAATTACACAAGTTAGGTTTAGTCCAGATGGAAAATTTTTAGCTAGTGTTTCTAAGGACATGACATTAAAACTTTGGGAAGTTGCAACAGGAAAATTACAAAATACTTTCCAAGGTCATAAAAATTCCATTCGTACTGTCTCTTATCATCCTACAAAATCACAAATAGCAACTGGTGCAGATGATAATACAATTATTTTTTGGGATATAAAAAACAAAGAAGCATTACCAGCCCTCACTGGTCATCATCTCCCGATTCAACAAGTACAGTATAGTCCTGATGGAACGAAACTTGCGAGTGTATCTAGGGATAAAACCTTAAGAATATGGGATGTAGAAGATAGCAGTCTTCTAGAAACATATGAAAATCAAGTAGGTCTTATTTCTTTAGCATTTCATCCTAAAGAACAGATCATTGCTGTGGGAGCTCGCAATGGATGTATATATATCTGGGATTTACTCAAAAAAACAATCATGAATACGATTGACACCCATTCTCGTGAAATCACAAGTTTATCGTACAATCCAGATGGAAGCCTACTAGCCTCTACTACAATCGATGGACGTTCTGATGTCTGGGATATTGACACGAATGTATCCTACATAAGTTTAGATGGTTTTATACAAGCCAATACACTTTTATCGCCAATCCCTTATTATGCTATGATACAACCTAGAATTACAGCAATATGTTTCAAAGAAGATGGCAACTTCATTGCATTTCATCCCATTGATATTCATGGCATTCAATGGAATACAGAAAACATTTTTGCAGGTTATAACAATAATAATTTGTATTGTTTACAACTCTTCGATAACAAAAATTTATGATACTATAATAGTCAAAAAAATCATTGAATAGTAAAAAAATAAGAAAAAATGCAAAAAACTCCAAAAAAAATATTAGTTCGTCTTCCCAATTGGGTAGGCGATGTTGTTATGGCAACTCCAGTAATAGAAACTTTGCATTATGCATATCCAGAAGCAAAAATTTATACACTTGTACGTCCTTATGCACAAAACATATTACATGGAAACCCATGGATTACAAACATTATTCCATGCGATGATAAAACATATCAAGGTTGGAAAGCATTCCATACAACAGTTCGAAAAATCCAACCTGACCTCACTATTTTATTAACAAATTCTATGCGTTCCCTACTCTTTCTACGCTTAGCAGGCATAAAAAATATATATGGGTACAAACGAGACGCACGATCTTTTTTATTAACTGGCGGACCATCACCTATTAAGGCCGAGAAAAAATATTTACCTATTCCTATGGTAGATTATTATTTAGGAATTTGTAAATATTTACAGATTCCCATTCATACGCCTATAAAGCCAACATTACATATTACACCAGAAACACAAAAAAAAGCAGACGAATTACTTAAAAAATACAATATACAAGCATCTGATACAGTCATTGGACTCAATCCAGGAGCAAAATTTGGTGCCTCCAAATGTTGGCCTCCTCATTATTTTGCACAACTAGCAAATTTATTACAAAGGAATCATGATGTAAAAATTTTATTATTTACAGGGCCTGGTGAGGAAGAATTAGCACAAAACATACTCGACAATACAGAAGCGACTATAATTCCCACGTATCCTGACAATCCAGGGTTAGATGTTTTAAAGCCACTTATCAAAAGATGCAACTTATTAGTTACAAACGATACTGGAACACGCCATTATGCAGTAGCTTTAGACACGCCACTTGTCGTTATTTTTGGTCCAACAGATCAAAGATATACAAACAATAATTTAGAAAAAACAACGATCATTGATAATCATCTACCTTGTGCTCCCTGTCATTTAAAAAAATGTCCTACCGATCATAAATGTATGCTTAGTATTACACCAGAACAAGTGTATGAAGCATGTAAACTATATATTAAAAAATAAAAAAGGAAAAAATATGACAAGAAAAATCGTATTCACAGAAAAAGCTCCTGCTCCTATTGGACCATATTCTCAAGCTATTAAAATTAATAACTTAGTTTTCATTTCTGGTCAACTTCCTAACATCAACCCAGAAACAAAACAACCTCAATCTAGCGACTTTCAACAACAATGTAAACAAGCTTTGGAAAACTTAAAAGCAGTTATAGAAGCAAGTGAAAGCACACTTAATAATGTTGTAAAAGTCAATATTTTTTTAACAGACATGAAAAAATTCTCCCAATTCAATGAAATCTATGCACACTACTTTAATGATTCTAAACCTGCAAGAGCTTGTGTTCAAGTCGTTGCTCTACCTTGTGGTGCAGATGTAGAAATAGAAGCTGTTGTAGCAGTCTAAAAATTGTAACTATGCATATCTTGTTCAAAAACGACCATTACAACTTCTGTAATGTGCCGTTTTTAATATATAAACACAATAAAAAAACATTGATTATGACATACAAAAAAGATACTGTATAGTACAACCTCTATAAATATTCCATTTTTAATATACAAACACAATGAAAAAAACATTGATTATGACATACAAAAAAAAAGATATTGTATTATATAACCTATTTTTATTGTAGTATACAACGATTTTGATCTCTAATTTTAGAGATGATAGATAAATATTTTTAAATTTTTTTTGTTATTTTTGTTTTATATGTCATAATATCTATAGAAAAATCAAAAACTGATACACAGAAAATTATTTATAGAAAAATCAAAAACTGATACACAGAAAATTATTGTAATTTTTGATAAAAGGAGTTTTTATAATGAAAAAACTATTGCCTGTATTATTGTGCCTATTAGCAATAAGCACTCTATATGCGCAGGCATTTGATCCAGTAGCTCGTATTGATGAGGCTCGCATGATTGTGGCCGCAGTAAGAGCTGCTCGTGTGGATGCTATGCGCCAATTAGGCGAATCGATTCAAGGTGTTTATGTAACATCAAAAACAACAGTGCAAGATTTTGTCACTGGTAATGATGAAATAAACGCTCAATTTTCTTCTATGTTGCAGGGTGCACATGAAGAAGGTAAGCCAAAAATTTATAATGATGGAACAGTGGAAATTAAGCTTGTTCTTTATTTAGAAGATGTGATCAATGGATTGGCAAAAATTGGAAATATGTCAGCCAGTCAATTGAACCAAGTTCAAAATAATAGTGCTCGAAAATTTGAAGCTGTTGGCTATGGTGCTATGGCAAAAGATCCATCTAGATATATAGGTGGAGAAGACTTATGGCGCTATGTTACACCACAAGGAAAAATGATGGCTCGCCGTGCTGCCCAAGTAGATGCACAAAGAAATATGGGCGAAACAATGTATGGTGTCAAACTAGATTCTAAAACTGAAGTGCGTGATTTCATTTGCCAAAGTGATAGAATTACTGCTTCTTTTAATGGAATTGTTCGTGGTGTACAGTTTGAATCTCAAGTTGTATATCGTACTGATGGTTTGGCTGAAGTAACTGCATTTATTAAAGTAGATGCTTTGATTCGTCAACTTGCTTCTATTGCTCAATCTCAATACAGAGGTAGTGATCCTCGATTTCAACCTCAAAGTTTTGATAATATACGTAAATATTTCCCAGGTGATATTGTATACGCAACAGGCGTAGGTGCACCTCCTGCAAGATATATTACTTCAAGAGCAACTTATCCTAGTTCCGGCGGTGAAAACCCTTATGATCGTATTCCTACTGATCCTCCTGTAGTTCCTACTGATAATAGCCAAAATGATTATGATTATAATAAAGATTCTAATGTAATCTTTGATGATAGTCAAAATCAAAATCAAGGTCAAGATGATTGGTCGTATAATAATGGTTCTCAAAGCGATACACCTTCTGGAGACACATCAAATGATCAAGTAGTTGTTGGACCAACTGTTCCTCAAGCTCCTGTTGCTCCTCAATTTCCAGCACCTCCTACACCACCAGAGTATGATTTTGGCGGTCCTCGTAAACCACAACTTCCAGAAATGCCTCGTATTCCCGAACGTTTTGTTCCAGAATGGGCCAAAAAAGAAATTTATGCCACAGGAACTGGTGTATATCCTGAAGATATGTTTGAAGGACAAGCTCGTGCTATGGCTCGTCGTGCTGCACAAGTCGATGCTTATAGAGTATTAGGTGAAAATGCATTAGGTGTAAAACTTCAAGGCAGTACTACTATAAAAGATTTTGTAGCTGATGAAGATCTTATCACTGCTCGATTAGATGCTTGTTTTTTACGTGGTGCCAGTGTTGAAAAAGAAAATGAAAAACCAGAAGAAGGTATTTTTGAAGTTACTATGAAACTTTATTTAGGCGACATGTGGGAAATTATTGATGCTCGCTATAATAAAGAACTTCTAGAACAAGCTGGACAAAGCATGGCTTCGTATCAACCAGCAACACAATACCAAGCTGAATTTGATGCTTATATGCAACAATTAAATGCAAAATTTGCTAAAGCAAAAAATTATAATCAAGAATTGGAAAACTACCACAATCAATATGAAAAAGAACTCAGCATGGATTTTCCTATTAGCCGTGAAAACCAAGCAAAATATGAAAAATATTTAGCAGAAGTTCGTAATTATCTTGGCGTATATGAAAAATATGCTGCAGATATGACAGCATATCAACGAGATTATCAAAACTATAAAAATAGATTTGATCAATACCAAGCTGAATATAAAAGACTCCATGGATTATATTCCACAGAAGCAGAAGCTGCTTTAATGGAAGGACCACATAATCCTCCTACTATTGATATTTCTATCCCAGATCCTTTTGGCGTACCAGCACCTCCCAAAGTTCCTCAAAGATTTGTACCTGAATGGGCTCAAAAAGACATTATAGCAACGGGAACTGGTGCATATAATCCTGATAAAGATCTAGCACAAGCTAGAGCATTAGCTAAACGTGCTGCACAAGTTGATGCTTACAGAATGCTTGCTGAAAATGCAATGGGTGTACATCTTGACAGTGTCACAGATGTGAAAAATTTCCTTGCAGAACGAGATGAACTCAAAGCAAGAGTAAATGATGTTTTCATTCGTGGTGCTGAAGAAGTTGCAGTTCGTGAAAATGATGCTAAACGATATATGGAAGTAGATATGAAGTTATATTTAGGCTATATGTGGGAAATCATTGATGCTGAATATAACAAAGTTCTCATAGAAAAATATGGTAAAGAATTGCAAGAATTCCAGCCAGATCAAAAACGTTACAATAATGAATTGGACTATTATAAAGCCAATTTAGCAGAATACAAACAAAAATACGAAACATATATCAAAGAATTACAAGATTATCAAGTAAAAAATAGAGTCAAATTAGCAGTGGATCATAGTGTACCAAGAAAATATAATGAACTTGTACAAAAATATACTGCCCAAGCAAAAGACCTTGCTAGAGCATATAACGAAGCTGCAAAAAAATTCAGAGACTATAAAAAATTCAAAGATGAACAACAAGCAAGATTCGACCAACAAATGGCTGAATTCAAAAAACAATACGATCAATACAACAACGAAGCAAAAGCAGCTCTTGTTCCCGCTCCTCCTGCAATGCCTGATTTATATTTTTCAGTTCCCAGCTTAGATGGAAAACTTTCTGCACCTAGACCACCAGAGAGATTTGTACCAGAATGGGCAAAAAAAGAAATCAAAGCTACAGGTACAGGCGTATATCGTAAAGATTTAGAAATTGGACAAGCCATGGCAATGGCCAAACGTGCAGCACAAGTCGATGCTTATAGATTACTTGCAGAAAGTGCAGTTGGAGTTCATATCCAAGGACAAACTACAGTCCAAGATTTCTTAACAAAACGAGATACTTTGAAAGCAAGAGTTGATGATGTTTTCATTCGTGGTGCTCAGGAAGTAGATGCTAAAGATTATAGAGATAGACAAACATACCAAGTTACCATGAAACTTTATCTGGGAGATATGTGGGAGATCATCGACGCTGAATACAATAAAGTTCTTGTCCAAGAATATGGACGTAAACTTGAAGATTTTCAACCAGATCAACTACGATATAAAACAGAATATGAAATGTATGAAAAACAACTCGCAAGCTATAAAGAAGGATACCAAAAATATCAACAACAATTACAAGCTTACTACAATCAATATTCTGGAAGTCTAGCAACAAACTATCCTCTCACCAATAAATATAGAGAAGAACTCAATCAAGCAAAACAAAAAACACTTGCTCAACAACGACAATACGACACATACCAAGAACAACTCAGACAGTATCGTCAAAATATGCTCGCACAAGAACAAGAATTTCAACAATATAAAAATCAATACAAGAGCATGGAAAGACAATACACTGAAGAAGCTGAAATGGCACTCATCCCAGCACCACCAGCACCACCAGCAATTATTTATCAAGCACCAGAATTAGATGAAAATGGCGTGCCAGCTCCACCTAAACGATTTGTACCAGAATGGGCGAAAAAAACAATTACAGCAACAGGAACTGGTTCTTATCCCCGAGATAAAAACTTAGCACAAGCTAAATTATTAGCTCGTAGAGCAGCACAAGTGGATGCTTACAGAGTCTTAGCAGAAAACGCAATGGGTGTACATCTTCAAAGTAATACTTCTGTAGAAAACTTCTTAACAACCAATGATCGAATTAGCACAAAAGTAGATGCTATGATCAAAGGACAACAAGAAGTTGCCTATAGAGATTATCCCAATGATCGATATGCACAAGTAGATATGAAACTCTACTTAGGCGATATGTGGGAACTCATTGATGCAGCATATAATAAAGTTTTGATGGAAAAATATGGCAAACAACTCCAAGAATTTCAACCTGATCAACTTCGCTATAAAACAGAATTAGAACTTTATCAAACAAGACTCAGCAACTATCGAGACATACAAAATGTATATGCACAACAATTAGATGCATATTACAATCAATATAGTCAACAACTTGGAAAACAATATCCCATTTGCCAAAAACATAGACAAAATTACCAAAATTATCGAAACCAACTCAATCAATACCAAAATCAAAATGCTCAGTATCAAGCTAGCATTAATAAATTCAAAGCTCAAGAACAACAAAAAATTGATGACTATTATAAATACCAGAAACAATATACAACGACATATAACCAATATGCAACTGAAGCAGCAGAAGCAGAAAAATAATTCATTCAGACAATAGCTTTTAAAACTTCCAAAAAAATAATTATAAAGTAGCTATTCCTATAGCTACTTTTTTTTATTTTATTTTTTCTTGCATACAAGAAAAAATAAAAACAAGTATAATCAATATGATAATAACACAAGTATAATCAATATATTAATTATACAAGTATAACCAATATGCTTCAAAGTTATCAATTCACATAACAACAAACATACCATATAAATACAAAACAGGAATATAAAAAAAATTTTTTACTTGATTTCCATCAAATATTTGGTATAATACTTACATATTCATATTCATATTTAATGAATGAACGCACCCATAGCTCAATTGGATAGAGTGACAGTCTACGAAACTGTAGGTTACAAGTTCGATTCTTGTTGGGTGCGTTTTTTATTCTCACACAAAAAAACCATCCCTCCTAAAAATATTATTTTATTTCATAAAAAAAATGTCTACTAAATAAACATTAGTAAACATTTTTTTTCTTTAGTAAAGATTATCTTGTTTAACACTCTTGTTGTACGTTTCTCTTATATTTCTGTTTTCTGTGATTTGTAATGTCAAAGCCACTTCTTTGAAATCCATGACCTATAATGTTAAAAGCTATTTTCTTGAAATCTATAATCTGAGCTACTTTCTTGAAAAATGATTTCAATTCTTTCACATATTAGCATATTAGATATTGACATTGTATTATTTTATAAATATTTTGTTTATGATTTTAAAATGCATTCTGTGTATAATTGCAATAATCACATGTTGCAGAATAGATAGCTTACTCTTTTTTATGCAGATAAAATGTGTGTTCCAGTCTCTCCTTTTAATGCTCGGCTGATATTTTCTGGATTTGTGATGATGGCTTTCCCCCCACCTTTTTCTAAAAAGCTGATGATCGCTTGTATTTTAGGCAACATGCTACCTTTGGCAAAGTGTCCTTCTTCTAAGTATTGTTTGGCCTCTGCGAGTGTTATCTTGTCAAGTTGTTTTTCATTAGGCTTATTGTAATTTAAGGCAACTTTTTCAACTGCTGTGCTGATCACAAATACGTCGGCGTTGATGGTGGCTGCAAGTAGTGCCGAGGCAAAATCTTTATCTATCACTGCTTCAATACCTGTGAGATTACCTTTTTCATCTCTGACTACGGGAATTCCACCTCCACCTACTCCAATGACTGTATATCCAAGGTCAATTAATGCTTTGATGGCATTTGCTTCATAAATTTCTGTAGGAAATGGTGAAGCAACAACTCGTCTCCAACCTCGTCCTGCATCTTCTTTAATAGTCCAGCCTGCTTCAGTCGCCATTTTTTTTGCTTCGGCTTCATCTGTCATGAAAGAACCAATTGGCTTAGTTGGATCTTGGAATGCTGGATCATTTTTTTCAACTACGCAACGTGTGACTAAAGCTACTGCTTGTTTATCAATTTTTCTTTCTAAGAATTCTTTGTGCAATGTTTGTACAAGCATGTATCCAATGGAACCTTGAGTGTTGGCCCCGCAATAGTCTAAGGGAACGGGATGGAGTTCGTTTAGGGATAATTCAGAACGTCTAAGCATAAAACCAACTTGTGGTCCATTTCCGTGTGTAATAACTACATCCCAACCTTGTTCAATCATGTCTGCAATATGATGCATGGATTCTGCTGCTGCTGCATATTGATCTGGTATGCTCTTATGATCTTTATCTTTAATAAGTGAATTACCGCCTATGGCTACAACAGCAACGCCTTTTTTTGTCATGGAAATAACTCCTTGTTATTTATCAAATGCCTTATTATCATCAACTGTCTTGTTATGTGCCTTATTATCATTAACTGCCTTGTTTTTTATCAACATAGCACAGTAAAGTTTTTAAAAAATTATTTGCGTTTTGGTTTTTTGGGAGACTTTGGAGAAGATTTTTTGGGAGCTAATTCTAAATAAATGTCTGTATTTTTATTTTTATCGAAGTCGTCCCATGAAAAGTCCCAATAATGTGTGTTTTTTTTACCATCAATTTTGTGAGCAGAACTTTTAACAACTTCATATTTTTTATAGGGAATGCGAATTCTAAATTTTAATAACATTTTTTCCATCATAGCTTTTGATAGCTTAGCCTGCTCAGCCGTATTTTTATTTTGAGACATTTGTTCAAATTGTTGATTCATAGGTAAATTACCAAGATCTACTTTTTGTTCAATAATAATATTGTCTCCTTTTTTTGAAAATACAAGGTTCTTAAAATTAAAATTATCACTTTGTATTTTCTGTAAAAGAGAATAATGTTTAAACTTTATAATTATTTCATCATAAGGCTTATGCAAATCAGAATGAAATTTAAGTTTCATGTTGACGCCATCAGGAAGTTTTATAGGTTTCATTTTTGTTTTAGTTTCACTAGATTTTTTCATAGATTGAACAATTTGATTTCGAACAGCGTCTTCATTAATTTCAAAAGGAATATCTTGACCTTTTATTTGTTGTTTCAACTGATCTTCTTGTAATGCCATAGCTATTGGCAAAAATTCATCTATATCATAAACAATACTAAAATGAAATTCTCCAGATAAATCATTGTATAATCGCAATTCTTGTCGCATCTCTATACAGCCTGTTATCATAACAAGCATACATAGAAGACTAGATAATATTAATGTTTTTTTCATAATATGTTGGATAAATCTTATTGATGTCTACATGTTTATAAAGATTTATCCTCCTCCCTTCTTTATTATTGATTCATTTTTTTTGAAATTATTTTTGAATTTATAATAATATAAAATAGTAAAAATACAAGGAAAAAAATTTCTAATGTCTTATTTGTTGACTTTTTCTTTGTTTCTTGCTAGACTTATTTAAATTATGTATTATTTACGTATTTATTTCAAAAAATAAAAATGTAATATTTATTTTAGGAGCAATTTTGAATGAGCAAAGATTTTAAACCTTATATCTCTGCAAATGAAAGTTTCCCTGAATTTACAATTCGTGCTTTAATCGCTGGTTTGTTTTTTGCTATTTTACTTGGTGCAGCAAATGCTTATCTCGGTTTAAAAGCTGGTATGACAATTGCAGCAACATATCCTGCTGCTGTTCTAGGTATGGCATTTTTGCGCCTATGTCCTAGACATAACATTCTTGAAGAAAACTTCGTCAGAACTGTTGGTTCTATTGGTGAATCTATTGCCGCTGGTGCAATTTTCACTCTTCCAGCTTTCATTATTGCAGGTGTTTGGGACACAGCATATTTTGCAAGCCTAGAAGGCTACATTAAATGTAGTGTTATTATGCTAATTGGTTCCCTAGCTGGTATTTTCTTTGTAACTCTTCTTCGTAGAGTTATGGTAGAAGATCCTGAACTTCCTTATCCAGAATCTGTTGCTGCAAGTGAAATTCACAAGGCAGGTAGCTCTGGCTCCACAGGTGCTGCCTATCTTTTCATTGCAATGATAGTAGGTGGTTTGATTCAATTTTTAAAAGAATTCAAAGCTTTAGCTGGTAATTGGCAAGGTTTTATACCTTTTACAAAAAAATTGATCCCAGGAACAGAAAAAGGTACGTTTGCTGGCGTAGAAAGTAGTGGCGGTTTTGTTCTAAAAACTCCTGAACTCAGTCCTGCATTTCTAGGTGTTGGCTACATTATTGGTATTAAATTAGCAGCATTAAATTTTGCTGGTGCTCTACTAGCATGGGGACTTTTTGTGCCTATCTTGCTATTAGTCCTAGCTCCTAACTATGCACCAATAGTAGAAGCTGGCAACGCAACTTGGACAGATATTTCTAATATCCTTTTTGCAAATGTTGTCAAACCTATGGCAATTGGTGGTATGTTAATGAGTGCTGCCTATACATTGTTTAAAATGAGAAAGAGCCTCTGGAGTGGTATTAAACGCTCTGTAGGAGATGTCAAAAAAGCTGCTCAAAGCGAACAAACAACAGTGCGTACAGAGCAAGATTTAAACATTAAATTTGTTTTTGCTTCTCTAGCAGCTATTGCTGTGATTATGTTTTTTGTTTACTGGTGGTTTATGGGATTTTCTGGCGATATGTTTGTAGCTTCTCTTGTAGCTACTATTGTTATGATGATCGCTGGATTCCTATTTGCTGCTGTTTCTGGTTATTTAGTTGGTTTAATTGGTTCTTCTAATAACCCTGTTTCTGGCTTAACATTATCAACATTAATGATCGCAGCCATTATGATGGTTTTACTAGGTGTTACAGGAAAAGAAGGTGTTGTCGTTGTATTGGCAGTTGCTGGTGTGATCTGTGTATCTAGTGCAGTTGCTGGTGAAATGTTGCAAGATCTAAAAGTTGGTCATATTCTTGGCGGTACTCCTTGGAAAATGCAAACTGGTAACTTGATTGCTGTTTTCTTTGCTGCCATGCTCATGTGGTTTCCTTTATTAATATTACAACAAGGGGATATTGCAAAAGCAGTCGCAGAAGCTAATACTACAGTAGATGCAAACATTGTGGCACGCCTTGGAGAAAATGCAACTCCAGAAGCCATCCAAAAAGAAAATGAACTCCCAGCTGTTATAGCAGAACGAGAGGCTGCAATTGCTAATGCAAAAGCAAATGCAGGTTTTGGTGGACCTAATTTACCTGCTCCTCAAGCTGGCTTGATGGCAAAATTAGCTTCTGGTATTGTCGGTGGTGAAATGGTCTGGCCCTTGGTTATCATGGGTATTATCATGGCGTTAGCTTTTATTGCTGTACAAATTAAGAGTCCAATGCTTGTGTGTGTTGGAATGTACCTCTCATTTGGTACAGTTGCAGCTATTTTCATTGGTGGTATTATTCGTTGGATTCTAGATGGAATTATTGCTAAGAGAACATATACTGACGAACAAAAATCTAACATTGATAACTGTGGACTCTTGCTATCTTCTGGTTTAATTGCTGGTGAAGCTCTCATGGGACTACTATTTGCTGGTCTCGCATTCTTTGAAATACCCATTAAATCTGTATGTCAACATCCATCATATTGGATAAGTATTATCGTATTTATTATATTAGGCGCGATCATGATTAAAGTGCCTCTCAAAAGAGCTCAAGTTCAAGTAGTTCAAGAACCCATCGAAAAAACACAAGAATCTGACGAAGAAACAGATGAATAATAATGTGCCTTTATAAAATTAAATTTTAACAAGACTTCATTATGATTAAATTGCCTCTTAAAAGAGCTTAAAAAGCTTATAGAAAAACAGCTGCATAATGATGTACCTTTTTAAGATTACAGTATTTTCAACGACATTGTCAACAGCTGTATTGGCAATGTCGTTTTTTAGTATAAATGATATATCAAAATAATGTATTTAATTTATTAAATGGAAATTTCTCATGAAAGGAGATAATATGTCTCTCAAAATTGCTTTAGTTACATATGAACTTTTCCCTTATGCAAAATTAGGTGGTGTAAGCGATGTTGTTGCTGCATGGGGAAAATATCTAGGTAAAAAACATGATGTTCGAATGTTTATACCTTGCTACAATAATTTAAATACAGGTGGTGAATTTTTAAATAGAGTAGATGAAGTACAAAATATTCCCATTTCCATGGGAGCCGATACATACCTCTTTTCTTTATGGACACTGAATTACCCAAATACAAATACGCCAGTATATTTCATAGATTGTCCTCATTATTTTCATAGAAACACCATCTGTACAAATGATGAAGATGAAGGAATGCGATTTGCATTTTTCTGTCGAGCTATATTAGAAACATGTCAAAGAATGAAATGGGCACCTGATATTCTTCATTGCAATGAATGGCAGACAGGTTTATTACCTATATATTTACGAACAATATATTCTTGGGATAAAATGTTTAATTCTACAAAAACAATACTTTCTTTGCATAACCTAGGCTACCAAGGTGTATTTGATTCAAATATTGTTCAAAAAATAGGTTTAAATAATGAATGGAAATATTTGCCACAAGAAGATCTTTCATATGGGAAAATTAATTTTTTAAAAATTGGATTAGTTTATGCTGATACCTTGACTACAGTTAGTAAAACATATGCTGAAGAAATATTACAACCTCAATATGGATATGGTTTAAGTAGTATTTTAAATGCAAGAAAAGATGATTTAGTCGGTATCCCACATGGAATTGATAATGACATTTGGGATCCAGAAACAGATAAATGCATAGACTATAATTATAATATTCATGATTTTTCAGGAAAAGAACGAAATAAACAAAAAGTATTACAAGACTGGAACTTACCTTATAATCCTGACATACCAACATGTGGAATTATATCTCGTCTTGTTTCTCAAAAAGGCTTTCAACTACTCATGCCTATTATTGAAGATATGTTTATGAAAAACGAAATTCAATTCCTTGTTCAAGGTACAGGCGATGATTACTACGTTGACTACTTCCGTTACTTATCTGCTAAATATCCAAATCAAGTTCGTTTTTTTGCTGAATATAATGAAGAACGTGCACATAAAATCATGGCTGCAAGTGATATGTTTCTAATGCCTTCTGAATATGAACCTTGTGGATTAACCCAACTTATTGCACAAAAATATGGAACATTACCTATTGTACGCTATACTGGTGGACTTGCCGACACAGTCATGCCATTTTATACTGGGAAAGATAAAGGTACAGGATTTGTTTTTGAACATTTTCAATCAGATGCATTAGATTGGGCAATTCATGAAGCATGTGCAACATTCAAGAAAAAAGTTGTTTGGGAATCACTTATGATTCAAGCTATGGCTCAAGATTATTCATGGGAACACCAAATCCAAGCCTATGAAGATCTTTATAAAAAATTAATAGGAAAAAAATAATGGATTACAACAATATAATCCTCACCAAAGAAAACAACGTCTATACCGTTCAATTGAATCGACCAGAAATTCATAATGCATTTGATGACTGTCTTATTGCTGAACTTACAGACACACTTACAACTATCAAAAGCGACAAAAACGCATGTGCTCTCATTATCCAAGGTCAAGGTAAATCCTTTTGTGCTGGTGCTGACCTAAATTGGATGAAAAAAATGAAAAATTACACATTTGAAGAAAACAAAAATGACGCACTACAACTTTCTCACATGTTCCAAGCACTTTATGAACTTCCCATTCCCACTATTGCACGCGTACATGGTGCAGTTATTGGTGGTGGCGTTGGTCTTGTAGCTACATGCGATATTGTCATTGCTTCACCAGAAGCATACTTCACCCTTTCAGAAGTAAAAATAGGAATAGTACCAGCCTGCATCTCACCTTACCTAGTCAATAGAATCCCTCAAGGCATGCTTCGCTACTACTTTCTTACAGGAATGAAAATTCATGCCCAACGAGCCAAAGAAATGGGACTCATTAACGAACTTGTAGACATAACAGAACTAGACTCCACTATTGCTAAAATTATTTCTCATATACAATCATGTGGACCTCATGCTATCACTACAGCTAAAAAACTTTTACGAGAAATCTCTCATATGACATCCGATCAATACATTCCCTACACCGCAGAAATGATAGCCACCCTCCGAATTTCTAATGAAGGTCAAGAAGGTATTCAAGCATTCTTAGATAAACGAAAACCAAATTTTCGATAACAAAACTATATTCAAGCATTCTTAGATAAACGAAAACCAAATTTTCGATAACAAAACTATATTCAAACATTCTTAGATAAACGAAAACTATATTTTTCTATAAAAAAGACTCAACAGTCTTAATCCAAATTCAAACAGTCTTAATACCAAGTTAAAAACTACTTTGTCCTAGAGGAATTGAAAGAATTCATCTAGGACAATTTTTTTTCTCGCAACCATACTTTAGTTTAGGGTAGTGTTTGTTCTACTCTGGGGAGAGAATTTGCTCCGGGGAGAGAATTTGCTCCGGGGAGAGAATTTGCTCCGGGGAGAGAATTTGCTCTGGGGTGGGAAATTCCCTCCCCAGAGCAAATTTGCTCGGGGTGGGGATTGCTCTGGGGAAAAGAATTGCTCGGAGGCGAAGAATTACTCGAAAGTTGCTCTGAAACTCAAAATGAATTACTCGAAAGTTGCTCTGAAACTCAAAATGGAATACGTTAAAATGCGTTATAAAAATGCGTTAAAATGCGTTATATTACGTCGCATTACGTAGAAATGTAGAAATGCATGAGCTTCCTTTGCTCTGAAAATATGCTCTGGGGAAAATATGTTGCTCTGGGGAAAATATGTTGCTCTGGGGAAAATATGTTGCTCTGGGGAAAATATGTTACTCTGGGGAGAAAAGTTGCTCTGGGGAGAATTTGCTCTGGGGAGAATAAGAAAATTGGCAAAAAAGGAGAGAATTTTACCAATTTTTAGAAAAATTGGAGAGATTTTGGAAAAATTAGAGGAAATTTCAGAAGATTTTGTAGTGAAAAAAAAGCGATTTGGAAGGCAATAGGAAGAATTTTTTGGTGAGAAAAAAAATTGGTGATTTTTTGAAAAAATTTTGACAAAAAATGGATATAAAATGATGCTACTAATTTATGTAAATTATTGTAATTTAATATGTTATAATGATTATCCTTAGTGTTTTCAAGTTTTTATGTGTGGACATACTATCTCTGAGGTAAAATTTTTCTGCAAAATTTTACCTTGAAATTATATTAACTTTTTCAAATTTTTAAGTTTGATTTTCTCAATATAATTTATTTTTTTACGTAGACATGTTCGCGTTGGATCGTATGTTTACGATCTGCGACTATGGCACGGTACCATTCCTGCCTTTTATCAGCAGGAATTTCCAGATAAAACGGAATTAAGTC
>Ga0208694_1000883_pt1 | contig 41161 bp, 22 predicted proteins | sample AD_UKC078_MetaG_FD_184442 | JGI IMG/M metagenome (GOLD analysis project Ga0208694, IMG submission 184442) | Active sludge microbial communities of municipal wastewater-treating anaerobic digesters from USA - AD_UKC078_MetaG (SPAdes) (version 2) | ecosystem: Engineered > Bioreactor > Anaerobic >...
GAAACAGGTTTTCTCCTTTTTGAACTTTATGTTCATAAAACTGATGTTCTGTCTGTTTTGCAGGTGTTTCCTCCTTAGTTTCTTTCTCTTTCTCTTTCTGTTTTTTTATCTCTTTTGTTTCTGGCTCTTGTTTCTGCTTTTGTACCTGTTTCTCGGTTGTTTCAATTCGTTTTTTTACTAATGCGTCATCTTTATCGCCACTGTTTAAAAAATAATCTAATGATAAAATCAATATTATAGACGCTAACAGTACCAAAGCAAAAACAGTTACTACCCTTTTGTTTTTGATGATTGATAGGGGCTTATCTTGTTTAACTTGTTTAACATCCTTTTTTGTTTCTTCTCTGTGATTTTGATTCTCTGCATCATCATCGGTTTGGTCAAACTCTGAGTTGAACTGATTAACCTCTGGCGTACCATTCAAATCAACTACTTCTGACTTTATAGATTTACTTTCAGGGGGTAAATCATTTTTATCTGTCAATCTTGCAAGTGCTACAGTAGCATTATCGGCTGTTTGTTGTTCCTCTAACTTGAAGATAATCTGATAACTAAGCAAATCGATAGAAATGTCGTCTTGATATAAGAGTTCAGCTATTTGTTGATCCGAAAATACAGAAAACACACCGTCTGATGCACAAAGGATAACATCATTATTAATCGCTTGAATAGGATTTTTGCAAATAGAAAAGCGTGTATATTTTTCGCGACCTAAAAGAACAACTGGCGACTGATCATCAATATTAGGTTTAACTAATTGATAAAGAACTCCTTCACGTTGAAGAACAAGAGCATTGTTTCCTGTAGATGCGTAATAAATTAAGTTATCAACAACTATTACTAAAAGGATATTCACTCCCATTTGTAAAAATCGTTCGTTTTTCATTGCATGGTCATAGACCGAAAAGTTAGCTAACATCATAGCTCCCTGCAATGCTTTTATGGGATTTTTTATGGGATTCCGCTTAAAATGTCGCTTCACACCCTCTAAAGCAAGTTTGGCAGCTAATGCTCCTCCCTCATTGTTAATACCGTCAACACCGTCACAAAGGACGATACCCATTCCGCCAACTAGCTCGAAGCTTTCACAAATATCGGTATTATACTTTTTTTCTTTACCCAGAATTGTGTGTGATGCAAATTGTATTTGAAGTTCTGATTTTATATCCATTTTTTCTCAAATCAACATTTTTGTTGTTTTGTTTCCATTCATAATAGCTATTCACCAAACATCTGCTAAAAATGTATTTAATTGAGCAAAGATATTTAAAAAAATTGTTTTTTACTCAACGTCTAACAAAAAGATATGATGTCAACCCAATTAATCACAATCCTTTCGCTTACAAATTTATACAAAATATCCGTGGATTCATATACCTAATACAACATTATTTAACGAATATGTAAGATTTTCATTTTGTTGTGACTATGTCTTCTTAATATCTGTGCACAAAATTATCTTTAGTCAATTATATTTTTTTACATAAATTATACTTTTTTAATATAAATAGTATAAATTTGCAACAATTTATCAATCCAAATTTTGCAGATACGCACAATCATGAGTTCTAATAAGCGTAAAAAAAATTACATCAATAAAGCTATCTTAGTTCTTAAACAAGATGGGTTACGTCTATCTTTAGAGGAGATAGCAGGAAAAATGGGCATTACAAAAAAAACATTATACAACCATTTTTCTTCTAAAGATGAGCTTTTAAAAGAGTGCATACAAACCATTTCCGCTGATTTTAGGGAAATGATAAATGGATTAGACGATAAAAAAAATCCCGCCATTGACAACATGCGAGATTGTTTTTCTCGCCTTAATCATTTTTTTACAGTACTGAGTCCTGTATTCTTTTATGACCTGATGCGATTAAATCCCAATCAGGCAACATCAGAACACATAATAGGTTCCGATTTCTTTAAAAAAAAGATGATGGCAAACCTCAAGCAAGGAATGCAAGACGGGAGTTATCGCCACGATTTGGACGTGGAATTTATGAGCCACTACATATCTTATTCTGTTTTTGGATTTTATATTAATAGCACAATCAACAATAACCCACATATTCCAAAAACCTATTTTGAAAATATTGCCGAATACAATTTGCGGGCTCTTGTATCAGAAAAAGGGAAACAATTATTATAATATCGTATTATGAAGCCAATGTATAAATTAATCACACACAGGAAGTTTCCAAAACATTTCTTAATCCTGTTCAGAAAAACGCTAATAATTAAAACTATATCTGTTTGTTGTTACATCTCTTTCACTGTGACAAATCTGTTTTCTCAAGAGACATATTCATTACAACACTGTATTGAGTATGCCGTTAAAAATAATAGGAATCTAAAAAAGGCACAATATGACAAAGAAAAAGCAGCTTGCGCCCGAACAGAAGTGTTAGGAGCATTGTTGCCACAAGTTGGCGGTTCGGCAAACCTTAACAATAACCTAAAAAAGGCAAAATTCATTATGCCCAACTTTATGAATAGTATGCTACCCCCCAATGCCCAAAATCCTGATGCCCCTAAATACATGACTATTGAAATGGGTACTGCTTACAACGCCAATATAGGCGTGGCTCTTAACCAACAAATACTTAACTTTTCGCTATTTAATGCTTTGGATATTGCCAAAACCGCCGAAAAGATGGCAGAATTAGGAGTTGAATCAAGTGAAGAAGACTTAATTGCTCAGACTGCAACTCTTTTTTACGCTATTCAAAGCACTGAATATGCAGTCAAGCAAATAGATAAAAGCATTGAGTTGGTGAATAAAATGCTTCAAACAATGGAAGTAAACTATACTAACGGTTTGGTAAAAAAGGTAGATGTTGATAGATTGAAAGTCAATGTCGTAAACCTTATGACACAAAAAACTGCAATACAAAATGCGGCAGAAATACAAAAGAACTTGCTAAAACTACAAATGGGACTTGATGTTAATCAATCAATTATGTTGGAACCGATTTGTTTAAACATCTTCGAGCAAAGCAGTGAAAAGAGTGAACAACATCCATTTTCAATTGAATCACAAACACCTTACTTGTTAATTAAGAAAAAACAAGAAATCATAAAATTACAACGAAAATCGGCTGTTTACGAGAATCTCCCCACCCTATCGTTGATGCTAAACTACCAATACAACGGAGTAAGTGATCAATTTTTTAAAGGAGAGACAAATTATTGGTACCCAGTATCTGTTGTTGGATTAAGCCTTAGAATACCCGTTTTTAGTGGTTTCTCACGCCATTCAAAAATCAAACAAAACAACATAGAGTTGTTAAAATCCGAAGAAGATGCCTTGATACTTGAACAATCTTTGAACATGGTTTATAAAAACGCTCAAATTAAGCTTGAAGACAGTCGTAGAACAATATCACTGCAACGTGATAATCAAAACTTAGCTGAAGAGGTATTAAAGATTGCTGAAAACAATTTTGTTCTGGGAGTTTCATCCATGTCCGATGTCCTAAATGCAAGTCAATCGCTTGTGCAGGCGCAAATAAGCTACGCCAATGCTCTGAACGATTATATGAAGGCATATATAGAATTAAAAAAAGCCGATGGTAGCATACGTGATTTAGCAACCGAATAATAAAAATACAACTCGATATGAAACAAACATGCCAACACTCTACAAAAATAAAAGGTGTTACACTCAGTCGCCAAGCGAAATGTTTCAACTTTATAAACTTTTAACTTTCTCTCGATATGAAAAAATTAATCTATATCTTATCTGTCTGCGCAACAATTGGCGCAATAATACTGATTTTAGAACTAAACAAGAGATCGACCGCCAAAAAAACAAAAATGATTTCAGATATATCTAACGCTGTTGCCGTTAAGATAATGGCTGTTTCAGACAGCACGTATTCCGTAGAATTTACATCGAACGGTTTACTTGAGGCACTTCAAGACCTGCCATTCGTTTCAGATGTTGCAGGACGAATTGTAAATATCTATGCCGATGAAGGCGATTACGTTAGTAGCGGCAAAGTACTGGTTCAGCTCGACAGTGAGATGCTTCGTGCCGATGTAGCATCGAGTGAAGCCTCTTTTGAGTCACTTAAAAAAGATTATGAACGATATAAAAGCTCAAACGCTCAAGGAGGAGTAACCGATCAACAGTTGGACAATATCCGCACGCAGATGATTGCTGCTGAGAGTCGCCTTATAACAGGCAAACGTCGTCTTGCCGATGCGTCTATCAAGGCTCCTATTGCAGGGAAAATATATAGGCGATACGTGGAAGTTGGTAGCTATCTGAATCCAGGAGCTAAACTATTCGATATTATTGACGACTCGCAACTTAAAGTAAAAAGTTTTATCAGCGAAAAGCAACGACCTCTTGTCAACAAAGGCTCATCCGTTAGGGTTGTGAGCGATATGTTTCCGGGTAAATCATTCATCGGGAAGGTGTCATTTATAAGTGATAAAGCCGACCATTCGCTTAACTTCCCCATTGAAATTACCATTACTGAGAAACAAGAGGCGCTGAAACCAGGCACGTTTGTCACGCTCTATTTCGGTAACGATAAAATGAAAAACGGCATTCTTATTCCTCGTAGAGCTATCCGCGGAAGTGTGCAGGCTGCAAATGTTTTCGTTGTAAAAAACGGAATTGCAAGAAAACAGGCTGTAGTCACCGGTAATATGTTGGACGAGAATATTGAAATACTGCAAGGACTCAACCCTGGCGACAGCATTATAGTAGCAGGATTAATAAATGTTTCGGACGGCGCTGTTGTGAAAAATATAAAATAATGCTGAGTTTATCGAACAATTAAAATTACGGTAAAGATGAAAATTACAGATCTATCCATAAAACGTCCTACATACGTCATAGTTCTTTTCTTGCTTCTGACAATCTTGGGATATTTGAGTTATATATCGCTAAATGCCGAACTGATGCCTAAGTTTACCCCACCTGTACTTAATGTGCAAATAGTCTATCCCGGTGCATCTCCAAGTGAGGTTGAAAACTCTCTGACACAAAAAGCAGAAGACGCTCTATCGAGCATGGAGGGAATAGACCAGATGCAATCTTTTTCATTCGAAGGTATGTCGATGATTATCGTCTCTTTCTCTTTCGGAACAGACATTGACAAAGCAATCACCGACGCACAAAATCTACTCAGTGCGAAGCGTTCAGAACTTCCTCGCGATATTCTTTCGCCTACCATTTCTAAAATTTCGGTGGACGAAAAGCCTATCCTGATTCTTTCAGCACAATCAGAAATGGAGCCAACTGATTTTCACGACCTTATAAGCAAGCGTGTGATTCCGGAACTGTCTCACGTAAGGGGTGTTGCAAAAGTCTCTTTAATCGGAGGAGTGGAACGAGAAATTCAAATCAACCTTAATCAGGAGAAAATGCGAGCTTTCGGTCTTACACCGATGATGATACATGGCGCTGTTCGTTCTGCAAATCTTGATTTTCCTACCGGATACTTGCACAGTGACGAAAGTCAAACTGCCGTACGACTTTCAGGAAAGCTGAAAAACATAAACGAACTTCGTAGCTTAGTTGTGAGAACCACCCAAACAGGAGCACAAATTCGTCTCGGTGATGTAGCCGATGTTTTCGATGCAATAAAAGACCCTGTAAAACTTGGACGTGTCAACGGACAGGACGCCATCTTGCTCAACCTTATGAAACAGTCTGATGCAAACGCCATAAATGTAAGCGAGCAGGTTATGAAGACTATTAGCCGTCTGGAAGAGGACTATTCTGACAATGGTTTAAAAATAGAGGTTGCACAGAATACAACAACTTTTACCAAACAATCTATCAGTTCAGTAATTACCGACTTGTTGCTCGCAATTTTATTGGTGTCGCTGGTTATTCTATTTTTCTTGCACAATTTCCGTAACGCATTAATAGTAATGGTGGTTGTTCCAGTTTCATTAATAGCAACATTTATCGGAATGAAACTGTTCGATTTTACGCTAAATTTGATGTCTCTATTGGCTCTATCGCTTGTTATCGGTGTATTGGTTGACGATGCCATTGTGGTTATCGAAAACGTATATCGACATATCGAAATGGGCAAAAACCGCGTTCAGGCAACGTTTGATGCAGTTAGCGAAATAGGGTTGACCGTAATTTCCGTAACAATCGTATTGGCAGTGGTTTTCTTACCAATAATCTTTACCAATACACTTGTTTCCGATATTTTACGACAGTTTTGTGCTGTTATCGTTATCTCTATTATGTTCAGCTTGCTAGCAGCACTCACGCTGGTACCGCTTTTAACATCTCGTTTCGGAAATATTTATGAGTTAACAGGTAAAAACATCTTCGAGAGAATTTTACAGGGCTTTGAAAGGGGTATCTTTATGTTCAGCAATTGGATTTCCAGTATCTTGAAATGGGGCTTGGGACATAAACGCTGGATTGGACTGGTTGTAATAGTCATTACAGTAGCAGTAATGGCTCTATTTCCGTTAGGATTTATCAATTTTGAATTTCAGCCATATATTGACCGTAGCGAATTTATCGTGCAGTTGGAAATGCCGAAAGATATATCAATGGAAGAATCCAATGCATTGGTGCAACGCGCCGAACAATGGTTTATGAGCCGTCCCGAAGTGGACAAAGTGGTTACTATGGTTGGACTTACGAGCGATAACACGCAAAGTACAAAAGGTACACCCTATCTTGCCGAATTAGATTTAAAATTAAAAAAACAGAAAGAGAACACCGAAAGTTATATAACGCGTATTCGTAAACCGCTTTCTGACTATTTAATAGATGCCAAAGTAAATATCTTTAGTCTGAGCCTTACCGGAACAGCCTCAAAAGCTGCCATCGAGTATGTTATCACAGGGAACAACAGCGACTCCGTGATGAAGTTTGCCGAACAAGCTTTAGATATTTTAGGTACTATTCCGGGTGTCATGCAACAAGCTCTGTCAGTAGAAAACGCAACACCCGAAATTACGGTAACGGTTGATAGAGATAAAATGTCGGAACTCGCACTAACACTTGACAACGTAGGAGTTATGATGCAAATGAATTTTCAAGGTAACAATCAATTGAAGTTTACACAGAATGATTATGAGTACGACATAAACATCCGTGCCGATAAAAAATATCGCAGTCAAGTAGAAGATGTGGCAAATCTTACATTAATCAACGGACGAGGTGAAAATATAAAACTTGCCCAATTTGCCGATATTTCTCTCGGAACAGGACCAAGCCGTCTCGAACGTTTCAACCGCAACAGCTCAGTAACTCTTCGTTCACAGGCTTATGGTGTACCCGCAGGAGCCATTTCAAAACAGTTTTTCAGTAAGATAGAGAAAGTACATAGACCCAAGGGAATCCGCATTGAAACGGTCGGCGACATGAAAAAGATGGGAGACTCAATGAGTGTTCTTACCACCGCGCTAATGCTTTCGTTACTACTTATATACCTGTCGATGGTGCTGTTATACAACAACTGGATAGACCCGTTGGTTGTAATGTTTTCTATCCCGCTATCTGTTGTAGGTGCGATACTTGTACTTGCACTAACCAATACGGCAATGAGTATTTATGCTATGCTCGGACTGGTTATGTTAGTTGGATTGGTAGCAAAGAATGCCATTCTACTGGTGGATTTTGCCAACGATGCTCGCCGAGAAGGACAAAGTATGGACAACTCATTGATTCAATCCGTGCAAATTCGTACACGTCCCATTTTGATGACTGCTCTGTCAACCATTATCGGAATGCTTCCAGTTGCCTTGTCGAGAGGTTCTGGAGCCGAGCTGCGCAATGGTATGGCATGGGTTATTATTGGCGGTATGGCTATGTCAACATTTCTCACATTGATTGTGGTGCCAACGGTCTATAAAATTATGCACTCATCTTCGAAAAATAAGGACAAATCGAATGCAATCAGGGAAGCAATTTAATCCCAACCCCTATTTTACTAGTATATGGATACAAAAAAGCCAACTATCTTATAACAATTTAGTTGGCTTTGCTTTATAAATTCCAAAATATAGATATATCTGGTGACTTATCTACTTTTTTATTTTATTCAAACTACGTGTAACTCCGTATAACTCTATTGATTTTTTATTATAAGCTTCGGCTGCCTCCTCTGGCGTCGAAAATGTACCTAAATTTAACGCTTTACGGTTAACATAAATAATAGCCTGATACTTGTTTCCACTTTTTACTACACCTCTGTATCCAAATTGATTGTCTGTTTTTGACGTATTTCTAACAACGTTTGAGAGTGAGCTCCATTCCAAATTATCTAATTTACAATTTGTTGGATTCCCATCTTTAAAACGTACCCAATAGCGATTAACCTTATCTGGCAGAGCAATAAATTTTTCGGCTATTACTTTTTGTAAATAAATAGTCTCATTACGATACTGACCATCGGGCTGTTTCCAATTTTTTTGAAAAAAAGCATATCCCTTACTGTGGCGACGAAGATTATCCAAAAACTTAATCTTTACTAAATGCGGATCGTTAACGAGATAGTCGTAAACTTTCGCATCTACAATTGCATGATATTCGCTGTTTTTCAAAGGAATTTTGCATGTCATAACTTTCTGATTTAGTGATTTGCGCTCAATATATTATACCAATTGTAATTTAAAAACTGTCCAATATTTTTTAAATTTCACAAATGTTTACCCCAGACTCCGCACGGACGGAGTTAAGGGGTAAATACCGATGTTACAGATACATATTCCAAACAAACGATTGTGAAGTTTGGACTATAGATGTTCAATCGGTATTAACTTTTCATTAACAAAAATAGATAATAAAAAAACAATAAGCAACATTTAAAATCAGAAACATCATGACAACAAGTAATTTACAATAAAAAATGGCTTTGTTATCAATTTTTGCTCTTCTCTTTTTCTTTTAATTTATATAATAACTCAGTCATTACTTGTGAGTTGAAATGCGTAACATTTGTCTTAATCAACATCTCGCAGTATTTTATTGCTTCGTTGTAATTACCTAACATATACTCCAATAGCGCAAGTTTGTGCATTGCTATTCCGTTAAAAAACGGAGAGTTGCCATTATCTAAGGCTTTTTTGTAACTATCAATAGCTTCTTCGTTTTTTTCGAGAAATGAATAAGCATCTCCTAAAAGAATTGGTATTATTGAAGATGTATAAAAATCTTGCGTTTCATCTATTGTCGATAAAACTTGAATAGCTTTCTGATTTTCATTTAACTTTATAAAACATATACCAGCATAAATTTTAGCTAAACGACTTTGTTTAGTCTCCTTTTCAATGTTTTCATAGAAATTAACAAAACCTTTAAAATTGGAGTTTCCGTTAACAGCTAATGCCCAATTTCCATCTCTAAACGCATATTCGGCGGGGATTATCTCTCTAGAAGCTATACTGTCGTATGGAAGTTCGTCGCTGTACTCTTTTAGAAGCAAGTAACTCTCTTGCTCTCTGGCTATATTTATAATTGGATATGCTTTTTTAGCAATATCGCCTAAATATGTATCATTGGAAACATTTGCCATAAACTGGTTATTGAGACGAGTTTCCGAATCCATTGTCTGTTTAATTTTTCTCTCTGCAGTTTTTCTAACCATAAAAAGTCCACGGTCTCCTTTAAAGAGGTCGGAAGTTTCGCCAACTTCTAATCCCATTAATACACCTCGTAAATTATATTCTACACCGAGCGTTGGAATATTGTATGTGGAGAGAAGCATCTTTTTTATTCCAATAACATCTTTTTTCAATATTTTGCCATTATCTTCCAGTGTACCACCTTTTTTTACAAGTGGCTCTATTCTATTGTACAAGGTATCTTTTCTGTATAAAACAATGTAATCATCTCGTACAATATCTCTTACTTTTTCAAAGGGGATATATCCTGTTGAAACAATATCAGTTACAGTTAATATATACGCCAAATTATCTCTAAAAAAAGGTGGAGATACTCTATTGATATTGTTTTTAAAACTCCATTGAATCATGTCGGTTGAATTGGGAATATCATCAAAAAAATAGTGGGTATTGATTACCTGTAAATTAGTTGTAGCATATCTGTTTTCAACAGCCTTAACAAGCAAATCTTCACCTGTTTTAGATTTTTTTGAGATTGAATTTGCCCTCTTTTTCATCCTCTTAATATCTTGGTCATTTGGCTCAATATTCATATATAAGACATCGACTAACACGTGATTTTGTGATGTTTGCGATATTTCCATAACATGCATTATGTGTCTTTTGTTATGCGATTCAATTTCGAAATAAAAATCACTGGGAGCTGAAAAGCATGCGGTGTTATACGGCTCAACCAAATCTCCGGGTTTTATCCAGCCAATTTCGCCTCCATTTTCATTTGATCTAGTATCGGAACTATATTTTTCTGCTAACTGACCAAAAACCTCCTTATTTTCATTTATTTTTTTCATTAATTCCGCAACTAATGAGGTATCCTCTCCCCTAAGCATAATATGTCTAACCTTAACAGAATCGGGAGCAGTATATTTCTCAACAATTTTCATTAATCTATACGAATTGTCTTGCAAATAAGGACCTTTTACATCTCCAACTTTTCCCTTTTCAAAAAATCCTAACAACTCTTTTTGTGCTGTATTCAAATTATAATCAGCCGAATAGAATTTTATAGACTCGTTTTTATCAGCAAGAGTTCTAAAATCAGAACCAACAAAGTTTTTAAGTCCTTCAAAACGCTTCAACTCATCGATATGATTAATTGAATCGACCTCTGGTTTTATAGTTACAATCGTAATATCCCTTATCTCTTGTTTGTAGTAATCATCTTCATATTCTTTATATAATTTTAGCAGTAAAGAGTCGTGGCTTGGAATTATATTTGCCTCAGAATAAGGAATAAATATGTAATCAAAATCAATTTCCGTACTTAAGTATTTGTCATAAAATTTTTTCTCTGCCGGAGCAACAAAAAACGATGAAGAAACAAAGCTTCTTAACTTTTTTATTTGGTGTTCATTAACCATATCTTTTACAAAAACATCCCATGTTATTTTCGGATCGCTTGCAGTATCTCCCTTAATAAGCTCTACGAATTTTTTGGCTTGTTCTGGTTGATAAACTCCATTTTCATCGCACAAAAATGGCATTGAAGCCAGACTTGAATGTGGATGTTCTCCAAAAACCATATCATCAATTTCATAATCAGAAACTTCCAAACCCAAGTACTCGATTTCGGGTTTTATTAATTTTTGGATAAATAAATCGTTCCACGCATCCATATAAAACTGTGCCTCTCTCTTTATAGGAATAGAAGCTCCTCTTGATACAATGTTTTCGTATTGTAGCCGCTCATCAAAAATGCCTTTAAATACTGAATACGGAATAGTTTCAACATGATATCCTTCGGGGATATTTGTATGCTTGGTTACTGCTCCACAATCTGTTTTGTCTGATTTACAGCCAACTACCAATATGGCTAATAAAATTAAAAGGCAGTGCACGGAGCGTAGTTTTTCGACAGGTTCAATAACCATCGAAGTGAAAAAGTTTATCAAGTTGGAAGATACGGAGAGTACTCTATCAGCGCTTGAAAATTTGCGAATTTTTGGTTTACGTGTTCGTTTCATATGTTTATTATTACAATTTTACTTATCAAAGCTCCAAAATTACTCAAACCTTTGGTATTTTTGATAATTGAAAAAGAAAATCCTAAAATAATTAATCAATAAAGTTCGTAAATTACTGATATGCATTGGATATACAGATAGTATTAAGTTTTTGATGCACTTTTAAGTAGTTTGAGATATTTCCAGTTAATTCTTTCCATTGTCGGTGTGTAGAATACAAGGCATAAGCGCAAAAATCAATTTGGCTATCAGGTTTATTTTAAGCGCCTAAGTACATACTCAACCATAAATCGTTGAATGCATTTAAGCTATGATTTTTTGTTAGTTGAATTTAACATTATGCTTTTTTCTAAATTATTTTCTTGAATTTGATATAAATCGCTAATTTTGTGCGATACCTTGGATTCATCTGTTTTCATTATGTAACCCTTTCATTAATGATCATAATGATACAAAAGCTCAAGGCTTTATTCAAATAAAAATCTGTTTATTTTACTGATTATTACACAATTTTATAATAAACATTTTAACTCAAACAAATATACAAAATGAAGACAAAAAAAGGATTATTTCGATTTGCAAGTTTTCTTGCAATTGCAGTAGTTGCGGGATTTACATTTTACTCCTGCGACAGCCAGACAAACATTCCTGGCTACAAATTTATTTCCAAAAAGTTTGTTAAAGAAGTAAATGCAAATGTCTATTACTTTGAGCACATCAAAAGTGGCGCACACGTTGTAAAATTTGATGTTGACGATGCCAATAAAACTTTTGGCGTCGGTTTTAGGACTGAGCCTAATTCAGATTGCGGTACTCCACACATTATCGAACACTCTGTATTAAATGGTTCGAAAAACTTTCCTGTAAAAAGTCCTTTTACTGAAATGGGAAAAACATCACTAAAAACATTTCTTAATGCGTTTACATCATCTGATTGGACATTCTACCCCGTTGCAAGTATGAATGAAAAAGATTATTTCAATCTAATGACCGTTTACTTAGATGCTGTCTTTTTTCCATTGATTAAGACAGAACCCAGAATCTTTATGCAAGAAGGTTGGCACTATGAATTGGAAGATAAAGATAGCCCGATTGTCTTAAAAGGTGTTGTTTACAATGAAATGAAAGGCGCCTTTTCTAGCCCTCAAAGAGAAATGAGTTACCAAATAGGGAAAAACCTGTTTCCTGATAATGGTTATGGCAAATCGGCAGGTGGACACCCTCAAGCAATACCTGAGCTTACTTACGAAGATTTTATTGCTTATTACGAAAAACATTATCACCCTTCAAATAGTTGTATTTTTGTATATGGTGATGCCGACATGAAAAAAGAGTTGGAACTTATTGACAAACAATATCTTTCTTCATTCGACAAAATAGAGGTTGACAATGAAATCAAACTTCAAGAACCATTTACAGAATTTAAAAAAGTTGAGGCTCCATATTCATCGTTAGAAGGCGTTCCAACAGAAAACCAAACTTTTATATCTTTAAACTGGGTATATGGTTTAAGTACCGACCAAAAACTAAGCTGGGCATTGAGCATTTTGTCTGAAGTGCTTGTAAGTCAAGAGGCTGGTCCCGTTCGCTTAGCGCTTCAAGAAGCAGGAATAGGTCAAAACATGTATTCATACGCAGGTATGAACCAACAAAATGGATTTAATATCACTATTCAAAATGCAAATCCCGAAGATGCCAATAAAGCAAAAGAGATTATATTAACCAAAATGAAAGAGGTGGCTGAACAAGGTATAGACCGTAATGCTGTTGAGGCGTTTGTAAATAGAATTGAGTTCCAATTACGAGAGGGAGACGATGAACAAAAAGGGCTGTTTGCAATGCTTCAAAGCTACCAAAATTGGATGTTTACTAATGACCCATATGCTGGTTTGCAATGGGAACAACAATTGGCTGATACTAAAAAGGCTATTGAAGAAAATTATCTTGAACAGGTTTTAAATGAAGCTATTATAAACAATAATTTTGGATTAATGATGGTAATGGTACCAAAACCTGGTATGGAGAGAGAAATCAATGAGCAAACTACCAAAAAATTAGCTGAATATAAAGCCTCGCTATCCGAAGAGGAGATCGAGAAATTGATTGCTGATACCAAAGACCTTATAGCTTACCAACAAAAGGAGAACAGTGAAGAGGAGTTGGCTGTGATTCCTAAATTAGGTCGCGAAGATTTGAATCCAAAGGCTGACTGGTACGAGGCAGAGGAAAGAAATATAGCAGATGTAAAAGTTGTACACTTCGAAAATTTCACAAATGGTATTGTTTACATTAAGTTAATGTACGACTTGAGAGTCCTTCCAAACGAATTAATACCTTATGCTCAACTTCTTAGCGATATATTAGGATTAATGAGCACTGAGAACTATTCATTTGGAAATTTAGAGATAGAAATTAATAAAAATACTGGTAGTGCACACACATATATAACTACTTACAAGCAAGATCGTGATGATAATAAACTTCTACCTAAATTTGTATTAGAGTCAAAAGCCGTTCCTTCAAAAGTTGAAAAAATGTTTGAACTTGGTAACGAAGTACTTTATAAAACAAATTTAGCAGATAAAGAGAGACTAAAAACTATTCTTACAAGAAATCTGGCACAAACCGAGTCGAATGTTAAGAGAAACGGTTTGGGATATGCTATGACTCGCTCAAACTCTTATTTCTCTAACAGTGGAATGTTTAACGAATTAACAAGGGGTCTTGAATACTACTGGTTTTTAGCAAAATTGGTTGCCGATTTCGATACCAATTCTGATATAATTGTTGATAATCTTAAAAAAACTGCTGATTTGCTTTTCACTCGCAACAATTTGATATTAGCAAGCTCGTGCGACAAAGCTGATTACGGCAACTTAGAAAAAGCGTTTACCAATTTCGCCGCAAATCTACCTGAGAAAGAGAGCACACTTCTTGATTGGAATTTTGATTTAACTAAGAAAAACGAAGCATTAATTAGCTCGTCAAAAGTTCAATACGTTATTCAAAGCTATAATTACAAAAAATTGGGGTATAATTGGGATGCAAAAATGAGTGTTCTTAGCAGTATCCTTTCGGGAGAGTATTTACAAAACACTATTCGTGTGGTTGGTGGCGCTTACGGCGGTTTTTCAGGTATTTCGAGTGACGGCGGTTTCTATTTTGCCTCGTACCGAGACCCAAATCTAAAAGAGACACTGGATAACTACGAAGGAGCTGTTAAATATATTGAATCATTTGAAGCTGACGAAGCTAAAATGTTGGGATACATAATCGGAACTATAGCTGATTACGACTATCCAGAAACAGCATCATCAAAGGCTAATACTGCATTTAACCGTTATTTTACTAATGCTACTGCAGCTGAACGGCAAGCAGACCGTGATGCCATTCTATCAACTACATCTGAAGATATTCGTTCTTTCAGCAAAATGGTTGAAGATGTTTTGAAACAAAACAATATCTGCGTTTATGGCAGTGAAGAGAAGATTAAAGCAAATAAAGATCTTTTCGGAAGTTTCATAAATGTTGAAAAGAAAAACTAACACTTTACAAGGTAAAAGGTACAAGTGGTAAGGTACAAGTCGGTAGGCGGTGTCTCATAAGTGCCCAACTGCTGCGTTACTTCGATATTCGGGCTCAGTCACGTACTTCATGTACGCTCCTTCGCCCTCAATCTCAGTGCCTTGCATTTGGACACTTCTGAGCCACCTTACCACTTTTTTGTAAAATGAGACTTTTGAGACAGCCTCTACTTACTTTTACCTTTTACCTTTTACCTTGTATTCTATCGACAATATTTTTGCATTGAGAATTTAGCGTCGGGGTTTCCTAATTTTTTTGCCATTTTAAAATCTTTACACGCGCTTTTTTTGTCACCCATATTTGCATATATTTGACCTCTAACCATATAGTATTCACTATTTTTTGGTTCAAACTCCATTGCCTTTTCAATATACTCTATTGCTTTAGTATATTTTTCTAACGACGAATAAGCAGTGGCTGCTCCGTAAAATCCTCCAACGAAATCAGACCTAGTAGTAGTTAATTTTAAAAAAATTGTAAGCGCTTCTTGAGGTTCATTATTCCGCATATAACATAGCGCTTTTTGGTACATTCCATTCGCATCATTAGGACGTATGTCTAATACTTTTTGATATAAGACAATAGCTTCCTGATATTTGAATTGTTGCTGCAGTTTCAAACCCTCATTCATTAATGAGTCGATATTTTGTCCACTCAAACTAAAATGGATTGAGGCGAATAGGGCTACATAAATTAATATCTTTGACTTTCTCATAATCAGATAGTTTAGTGTTATTTGTAATCGTTATCAAAAAAATTAGTGTGTTTTACAAAAAGTTCCTACTAAATATACTTTACAAGTACCGTTTTTGTTCAATTACTGGTAAAAAATATCTTAAAAAAGGTAATTGCTATTAATACTTTTAACTTATGGTTGTCATTTTTTTTGGCAACCGCATTACAGTTACTGACAACCGCGAGGGTCACTCCTACATCAATTTGTTTTAATAAAATTAATCTCTTCAAAATGAAAATCAGGGTTGGGACATTTAATTGTAAAACTTGTTACCGCTCCGCGTTCATTCTTGTTTGTTATGATTAACCCTTCAGGTAAAGAGATAATATTTTGCCAGATAATCTTGATTTCTCCATCATCCGCAACATTAATAACACCATTGAAAAGAGGCGAGCTAATAAATTGAATTTCAACTGTTTGATTTTCAGTGTTTTCAGAAATAACAACCTCTCCCATTAATTTATCAACATACCTTCCTTTTAGCGCTTCTAAATCTGGCTTTTGCGAGTTTATCGTTGTGTCTTGCTCTGTTTCAAAATTTTTGATATTATTGTACTTTTCAAATACATTTTTATAGTATGGCGAGTTTGTACCAATGAGGAATTGGTGCAATAATTCATACGATAGCACTATAGGCAGCGGTGTACCAGTATTAGCCAAAATAATAAATGATGTTTTCTTTTCAGGGATAATAACAATTTGAGAGGTCATTCCCTCTAAACCACCATTGTGCATTATTACTTTATGATTATTAAAATCTAACACTTCCCAACCTAATCCATATCCTTTGTTTTTTATAATATCTGGAACGGTGTTATCTAAAATATTGAGTTTTTGATTAGTAATAACTGATTGTTGAATATTAATAAACTCTCTATCAACTATCGTAGAGTCGAAGTTCCACTGAAATTTTGCCCACTTCATTAAATCTTTAATATTAGAAAAAAGACCTCCTGCGGGCGAGATATTTGTCCAATCGATATAATTAACAGGTTTGTTTTCTTTGTCAACGATAACATGAGGGTTTGCAATATTTTCTAACTTAATGACTTCAGAATAATTAAAAGTTGTATAGCCCATTTTTAATGGAGAGAGTAGATTAGCATTAATATAATCTTCATAACTTTGATTTACAACTTCTTCTAAAGCTACACCTGCAACCAAATACATAATATTGCTATAGCCATATTCTGAATGTGGAGAGTTTTTTATAGGAACATACTTTATTAAATCAATAACCTCTGCTTTACTTTTATTACTCCCGTACCATGACAAATCTCCACTAAATGTCGAAAAGCCTGTTTGGTGCGATAGAATATCGAAAAACGTTATGGTGTTTGTTACTGTATCGTTTGCGGTTTCAAATTGTTTAAGATGCTTTTTTATTGGGTCGTAGATAGACAATAATCCTTGTTTTTGTGCTATTCCTATGCCCATTGCAGTAAATGCTTTTGTTAGAGAAGCAATTCCAAACAGCGTTGTATCTGTAACTTTTGATGGCTTATAAACATGTATGACGCCATAGCCTTTAGAGAGAAATACAGTATCGTCAGCTATTATTCCAACAGCTAATCCGGGAACATTCCAGTCAGATATGGACTTTTGTAACAACGAGTCTATTGACTGATAAAATGTTAGATTATCATTTTCTTTATTTTGACACGAAAATAATGTTAATAATAAAATAATTGCAAATAGGGGCTTTTTCATATATCGCAACTTAGTTAAAAGTTTATAAAGTTAAAAGTTGAAAGCAATGAACAATCCTCAATTTAAATAACGCAGGGCTTTACCGCATCTTCGGACTTCTGTCTTCAATCTCTCTACTTTTACTTTTCTCCTCGTACCTTTTATCTTCCCGACAAGTTAACATTTTCGTTTCGGTACTTATAATTTTATAACAAATTTAAAATAAATATCTTTAATATCTCTATTTTTCTGTAATTTCTATTTCTGTTCTTCTATTTTTTGATCTACCACGCTCATCGTCATTTGTTGCGATATTTCTTTTTTGTCCATATCCTTTGAACGATAGCCTATCTTCTGAAATGCCTGCTTCATTAATATATTGATACACGCTTTTGGCTCTGTTCTCAGATAGTTTTTGATTGTAAACTTCAGTCCCTACATTGTCTGTATGTCCGCTTATTTCAACCTTCACTGTCGGATTTTGTTTCAAGAGCCTAACCACCTTATTGAGTTCAGTTTTTGACATAGGGGATAACACATAGCTGTCGGTTTCATAAAAAACATTATTCAATATGGTTTTGCTTCCAATCTTTATTGGCTCAAGCTCGACCAAAATGTCATATGCTTCAATATCTTTTTGTTCTACTACAAAGTGGTCTGAATAAAACAGATAAGACTCCCTATCAACCGTTAAACCATATTTTTTACCTGCTATTAAAGCCATTAAAAACTCGCCGTTAGAATTAGATGTAACCGTAATTATTGAATCTGGTAAATCAAAATCATTCATATCAATAACCGCTGACAATGCCTTTCTGGTTTCTTTATCAATTATTTTGCCTTTTACATAAGTTACCATTCCTGCTTGTGCTGGTTCGGGCAGTTCGAAATAAAAAATATCCCGTTGTCTTTTATCGCCAACTTCTTTATCAATAAAAGCGGTTTTACCGTCTGATTTTACAAATATTCCTATTTCATCGCCATGGGTGTTTATGGGGTATCCTAAGTTAACTGGTTTTGTCCATTTCCCTTCGACTAACTGTGATTTGTATAGATCAAATCGTCCCATGCCAGGATAGTAGTTCGACGAGAAATAGAGTGTTACATTATCGGGATGAATAAATGGCGACATTTCATCACCCTCGGTATTTATACTTGGACCTAAGTTTATAGGTTTATCCCAAATAGGAAATCCATCTTTGTCGTATCCTTTTAGATTGCATCTGTAAATATCTGATTTTCCGAATCCTCCAGGACGATTACTTGCAAAATACAACTGTGTGCCATCGGAGCTAATAACAGGTCGAGACTCCCAGTGACGGCTATTGACTATAGGTCCGAGATTTTTGGGTTTTAGCCATTCACCATCATTCAATACAGTGATATAAATATCACAACTTCCAAACCCATCATTCCTGTTACAACCGGTAAACAGTATATATCTTCCGTCTGGGCTTACAAATGAGGCTCCTTCATTAAATTCAGTATTTACAGGAGAGCCAACAGATTTTGGACTGCTATACAATCCATCAGTCAAATCACATGTCCATATATCTTCATTAAATCTATTATGACCTATATCAATTTTTAATGTGTAGAAAAATTGCTTATTATCGACGGTAAACGAGGGCCAATACTCGTCTCTATATGTGTTAATGCTTGGCGGCAGCGATTTTAGCTCAATTAAAACCGGATTTTTTATTGCTTCTGCAGCAAATTCAGCTTTGCTCTTTAGCAAATCAACATACGGTTTAAACTTTTCGTATTCGGCACCGTATTTTTCTTCAAAATAGATAATATCCACCAGTGATTCATCATATTTTCCGAGACGGATATATCCTTCTGCCCTATTTATATATCCAGGCGGAAAATATTCCGGATCGAGCGACAAAGCTCTATTTAACTGCTCAACTAAAAGATTTGCACTGTCAATTTCGTAGTATATCTGAGCCAACATGAAATGTGCATCAATAAATTCGGGGTCTCTGTAAATGGCTTCTTGTAGGCTTTCTATTGCATGATTGTACATTCGTAAATTAAAGTGTTCTTTTGCCTGTTTAAAAGCCTGCACTGCTCTCCAAGAGCGTGTGGTTACTTCTTGGGATAAAGAATATAATCGGATTAATATAAAAAATAGCAGTAATGAAAAAAATCGCAATTTTAAAGCCATTTTGATTCTGGTGTGCTTATTTAAAAAAATTGCATAAAATTAATAACAATTTTCGCGATAACAATATAAAATGCATAAAGTTTACGATTTACAAATGAACACCTACGGTATCCGCATAAACTTATGTATTTGCAATGAAATGTTCCAAACCGGATTTTTCTTTGTGTATTCTACTATTTTACCAATTATACTGTCGAAACAGGAAAATTCTGGTTGCAAAAAGAGTTTACAATTTTTATTAACGTGTTTACGCCATTTTTCTGCCCATTGAAAATCTTTTTCGGTCGATATAACTACCTTAAGCTCATTTGCTAATGGTAAGTTTTCCGATAAAGGATGTTTTTGTTGTTTAGGCGATAAGCATATCCAGTCCCATTGTCCAGTAATTGGATATGCGCCGCTGGTTTCGAGAAACGATTCTATGCTGTTTTTATTTATCTCTGCGGTAAGCAGTTCTAGATTATACATTGTTGGTTCTCCGCCTGTTACAACAACGCTCTTGGCTGTAGTTTCGGTTACATTTTTAATAATATCTTTAACAGAGACCTTTTTATGAATATTTTTGATCCATGAAATTTTTGTATCGCAAAAGTGACAAGCAATATCACATCCGCCAACTCTTATAAAATAAGATGGTTTGCCCGCATGATATCCTTCGCCTTGAATACTGTAAAACTCCTCAACAATTGGTAAATAATTGCCTGTTTCAATATCATTTTCCTCTATTTTTTTGTATAAATCTTTGCCCATAACTGTTTGTTGCTCACCGAAATGCTGAAATGATTGATTATTAAATTTTAACTACCTTATACAACTTTAAAAAGTACAAACAACATCCATAATAATCGCCGAATATCATTACATTTGCATTTTAATAAAGATTGGACTATTATAAAATTACAATTGATATAGGAGATGATTATTCGGTGCAAATGTCACAAAATTATACGACACAAAGACAATAATCCTACCAAAAATTTATCTTAACTTTGCGGAATGCAAAACAGAGTGGACATAGAAAAACTACAAAAAAAACTCTCAACTTTCCCAATTTTTGAAGGAACTCAGGGCTTTCAACTTGAGCAAATTATTCGTGCTTCACACATAATACCGTACAAAGCAGGTAGCGCAATTTACGAAGCAAACGATATCTCCACTGCTTTTTTCATTATACTTTCTGGTGTTGTTAGAATAGAAATACACGAGCTAAAATCAATTGAATTAGGTTCCGGTAATTATTTTGGGGAATACTCTTTGATTGAAAATCGTCCACATAACGGAACTGCTATCGCGAAAACAGATTCTGAAATTCTTGTTTTACCCTCAGATGTCTTCAACAATCTGTTGCAGCAGAGCCTCCCCTTTTCAAATAATCTGCTAAGGATGTTAGTCAAACGCCTGAAAGCTACAGAACGCTTAGAATCAGCGTTGATAGAGAAGAATATACAGATTAATGAACAAAACGATAGGATTAAAGATAGCAACGAGTTAGCGGGAATAATCCAAAAAGCGCTACTTCCTCAGGAAAAACTTTTGAAACTGAAGTTTGATAGTTGTTTTTTGCTTTTCCAACCTTGTGAAAATATATCAGGCGATTTTTATTGGTTTGCACAACGCTATAACGAATATTGTGTAGTTGTGGCTGATTGCACTGGACACGGAGCTCCCGCAGGGCTAATATCTATTATGGGTATCACATATCTAAACGAAATTGTTAATTCAATGCAAGACCCCGATCCTGGTAGATTTCTGACACTATTAAACCAAAAAATTAAGCAGGCATTTACAAGTACCGATGACAGTTTTCAGGGACAGCTTGGTATGGATATCTCAATGATTACAATTAATTTCGAGACAATGACCTTGAGATACTCTGGCGCTAATTTGCCTGTATTTGTTGTAAACAAACAAAAAATTTTAGAGTTAGAACCCGAAAAGTGCTCGCTGAACGTAAGCACAGATTGTAAAATATTCCAATCACAATCTTTGAAAATAGAACAATCTGACACAATTTATATGTTTACAGATGGCTATACCGATCAACTTGGTGGTAAAGATGAAAAGAGATTCGGTTATGCACGTTTTAAAGAGATAATTCTCAATGTTGCCGAACTAAACGTTCACAAACAACAGATAGCGTTTATTGAACACTTTAACAACTGGAAAGGCAATAGACCACAAATTGATGATGCTACGCTTCTGGGCATACAAATATAGTGAGTTAAAAGGTAAAAGGTAAAAGGTAAAAGTAGAAAGTAGGGGTGCCCTTGTGGTCGCCAGAGACAACATTGTGGTTGCCTAAGTAACAATTAAGTAGCTGATTATCTTTCAATTGCCACGACTTTTAAGTCGTGGAATGGATTGGTATATGGTTTATGGGCTTTAGCCCAAATATACCATTTTCTTGGGTTTTGAAATGTTTAATTGATTTCGGCTAAAGTCGATTTTATTTTATTGATTTTCAATGCATTAAAAGGCGTTGCTATTGGTATTTTTCCTCGAAAAGCACTTTGCTCATTTCGACGTTACTTGTGTTTAATGGTCACACTTCGGCTTTGCTCAGTGCATCGCTTCGATAAGCCCAGTGACCGTTCACGGTGGCTGAGTGCGCAGCAATCGAAGCCAAAGTCGTGGGCTACTTATACTGAATGGTCACACTTCGGCTTTGCTCAGTGCATCGCTTCGACAAGCTCAGTGACCGAGATACCTGTTAATTGAACGGAGTGAAAACACTACCTGCAATTAAAAACAGAAAAGGGCGACTGTAAAAGCCACCCTTCACATAATTGTTCATTGCTAATTGCTCATTGCTAATTGCCTTTCGCGGGAACGTTTTTAAGGGTCTCCAATAAGAAATCCCAAAACATCTGAACTGTATCTATTTTTACTTTTTCGTCCGGAGAGTGAGGGAAACGAATGGTTGGTCCACACGAAATCATATCCCAATTGGGATAAACTCCGCCTAACAAGCCACACTCTAAACCTGCGTGTATGGCTTTTATTTCTGGTGTTTTGTCATACATTTTTTTATAGGTCCCCTGCATTAGTTTTAAAATCGGAGAGTTCATATTAGGTTTCCAGCCGGGGTACCCACCTTCAAACTTAGTTTTGGCGCCTGCAAGGTCGAAAACAGCTTTTACCTTCATTGCCAATGCTTGGCGAGCTGAATCAACGGAACTGCGCATTAGACTTTGTACATGTACTTTATCTTTATCTGACTTCACAATTGCGAGGTTGATAGATGTTTCAACCAATCCGGGCATGCTGTCGCTCATGCGTAAAACGCCGTTTGGACAAGCCAATACCGCATTTATTATGCGATTTTGTGATTTTTTATCGATAACCGAATCAAATTTTTGGGCTTTTGCTATGCTGATTGACAAATCGGGCTCTGTACCAGATAGTTCGCTTTTAACAATTTTCTCATACTCTTTGACCTCTTTTGAAATGGCATCCTTAGTTCCTTTTGGAGCATAAAATGTAACAAAACCTTCACGAGGAATAGCATTTCTTAAACTGCCGCTATTGATGTTTGCTATTCGTATTGAGTGATTATCAGCAAGTTGTCTTAAAATTCTGAATAGAAGTTTATTTGCATTTCCTCTGCCAAGAACGATATCCATGCCACTGTGTCCGCCCTTTAATCCTTTTACTTCTAATGCAATAGCTTCGTAGTCGCTTGGAACAGCTTCAAGTTTAACTTTGAAAACAACGTTTGCGTCTTCGCCTCCAGCGCAACCAACATAAAGTTCCCCTTCGTCTTCCGAATCGAGGTTAATTAAAATATCGCCTTTTAGCATACCGGGTTTTAACCCAAAAGCTCCTGTCATTCCGGTCTCTTCATCAATGGTAAAGAGCGCTTCAATTGGTCCGTGTTGAATGTTTTTTGTTTGCAAAATGCCCATTGTAACGGCTACGCCAATTCCGTTGTCGGCTCCCAGTGTAGTATCGCGCGCTGTTACCCATTCGCCATCGATATATGCGTCAATTGGGTCTTTTGCAAAATCGTGCTTAATATTGCTGTTTGCTTGCGGAACCATATCCAAGTGGCTTTGCAAAATAACCCCTTTGCGGTTTTCCATTCCTGGAGTTGCAGGCTTGCGTATTATGACGTTTCCTACTTTATCAACAATAGTTTCCAATCCCAAATCTTCGCCAAACTTTTTCATGTACTTGATTATCTTCTCCTCTTTTTTTGAAGGACGTGGGATTTGTGTCAATTGATAAAAATTCTCCCAAACCTCAACTGGCTTTAGTTTTCTTATTTCTTCGCTCATAATTAATTATATTTTTAGATTACTGTTTATTATTGATTTAACAAAGTTAGTTTTTCTATTTGAGGTTTTCAATTAAAAAGTTAAACTTTTTAGTGAATAAGTGCATTCTGGTATTTCCCCCATATATATCATGATTTCTGTTGGTATATAACATCATTTCGAACTGTTTATCGGCTTGAACCAATGCCTCTACAAACTCGTAAGTGTTCTGAGGATGTACATTATCGTCGTGAGTTCCTGAAATTATCAATACCTTTCCTTTAAGTTTGTCAACGTGATTAATAGGACTATTATTGTCATAATTTTCAGCATTTTCCTGCGGTGTACGCATAAATCTTTCGGTGTAGATATTATCGTAGTACCGCCAATTTGTTACCGGGGCAACAGCAATAGCCGCAGCAAACTGGTCAGCACCTTGCGTTATACAGTTCAGAGCCATAAATCCACCGTAGCTCCAACCCCAGATAGCGATTTTCTCAGAATTAACGTAAGGCAACGTTCCTAAATATTTTGCCGCTTCAATCTGGTCGATGGTTTCGTACTTGCCTAATTGTAAGTATGTTACTTTTCTAAACTCCTCTCCTTTTCCACCCGTTCCGCGAGGATCAACACTTACAGTAATAATGCCTTCTGTAGCTAAAACCTGCTCCCAATTAACACCCCAGCTGTCTAAAACACTTTGTGAGTTGGGTCCTGAATATTGCGTTATCAGTACAGGATACTGGTTGTCTGGAGAAAAATCGACAGGCTTCACAATCCATGCGTTAAGTTCCACATCTTCAGATGTTTTGAATGTAAAAAACTCTTTTTGTTGAAAATTGTAATCCTTAATTTTTTCTATTAACTCTTTGTTATCTTCCAAAACCCTTACAACCCTGTCTTTACTGTCGTGAAGTGTTATATACGGCGGGGTTTGAGAGTTTGAAAAGTAGTTAATATAATAGTTAAAACCTTTGCTAAAATTTGCTGTATTGCTGCCAAGTTGTGTCGAACGTTTGATTTTTTTCTTGCCTGCTATGTCAATCGAATAATTCGAGCGATAGATTGAGCCCTCTTCTGTCGATTGATAATAGAGAGTCTTTGTTTTAGTGTCAAAGCCGTAAAAGCTTGTTACATCGAAATTACCTTTTGTAATCTGTTTTAGCTCCTTTTTGTTGATATTGTACAGATAAAGATGATTATATCCATCACGTTCACTGAAAATTATAAAATTATCGGCATCAACAAAACAGAGATCGCTATATGGCGGAATGTCAATAAAATATTTATTTGTTTCGCTGTAAACAACTTCGCTTTTGCCTGTAGTTCCGTCAGCAAACAGTATCTCCATTTGGTTTTGCAATCTGTTTAAGCGAACGATTGATAGCGTATTTGCCCGCTTCGACCAATAGATTCGGGGAATATATATATCGGTTTCGGTTCCAATATCAACAGTAACTTTCTCTTTTGAACTTAAATCGTATATGAAAACTGAAATCACAGAGTTATCCTCGCCTGCCTTTGGATATTTGAACGAATATACTTCCGGATAGAGCGCATTCTCCTCTAACTCAGGATCTAAGCCTTTGTATTTAAGCAAGTTAAACTCTTTAACGTGACTCTCATCAAACCTGCACCATGCAAGCTTTGTTCCATCTGGCGACCACTCAAAAGCCTGATTATATTCAAACTCCTCTTCGTAAACCCAGTCGGGCGCACCGTTGATAATATGGTTATCCTTACCATCTGTTGTAATGGGTGTTATTGTTCCGTTTAAATCACTTATAAACAGATTGTTATCGCGGATAAAGGCAACTTTTTTGCCATCGGGAGAGAGTGTGGCTAAACGCTCCCCTCCCTGCTCAGATACAGGGAAAAGCTTTTTCTCTTTCAAATCCCAAACAAAATAGTCGGCAATAAACGACCTTCTGTAAATATAGTCGGCATTAATATGAAAAATAATGCGCGTTTCATCTTCAGAAAACTGATAGTTACTAAGCCTTGTAATTTTTTCATTATCAAATTGTTCTGCTTTAACTAAAGTATCAACAGCTTTGCCTGTTTTGTAGTTATATTTAACAAGTACTCCTTTTTCTAAGGTTGTGTAATGCTGCCCATCGTTCATTGACTTCAAACCGTAAACCGATTTTGCTCCAAATGTTCTATCTTTAAAAATATCGGAAAGAGTAATGTTTTGCTTTTGACCATGTGTAAAAGTAGTAGCTATTGCACAAATACACAGCAAAATAGATAATTTTTTTATAATCATAATATGTTAGTTTTAAGATTTTTTAAAAGTGACCCCAAGTTGCAAAAAAAGTTTGTTATTCCCAAAAGAGTTTTTGCTAATATAACGTGGGTATAACAGATTTATAATATTTTCAAAAGGTTTCGAGTTGCTTGTCATGTACTAAGCTAAAATTTAAAAAATATTGGACTATTTTTAAATTATACCGATTGGACACACACTATAGTACAAACTTCGCTATCACCCTTTTGGACTATGTGTCTGTAACACCGGCATTTACAATTGGTATTACACAATAAAACCGAAAACAATATCAAAAAAAGCAAGACTAATATCTCTATTAATCTTGCTTTTAAGTTATTTTATTGTTTAGTCACTGATTATCTTCTTCGTTTAATTAAAATAAACAGCAATAGCACTGATAATCCAACTATTATACCAATCATAATATTAAGATTAGCTTTGCTAATTGTAATCATAGCATCAGTTTGAGGCTTGTTTTTTTGTCCAATAACTAAAAGCTGGTCTTTTGTTTGTTCAACTATCATGCGTAAGTACCACTCTGGATAGCCGGGCTGCTCAACTTTAATAACACCTTCAAGAGTTGTTTTGAATACACCGTTCTCTTCGGGTTTAACATTTCCATCAATATATTTTACAACAAGGAATTTGAATAGCTCTTTCCAACGATTAAATAACGATTGTCCTGCATTTACCGAGAAATCAGTCAAATAGGCAACGGCTTTATTTGGGTCTTTATTGTAAATTTCTAACGCTTTGGCATCGGTCTCTTCAACTTGTTGTTTAAACTTGGCTTCCATTTCATCTACAACTTTCTTGATATCAGGAAAAACAATATTATAGCGTAAATAAGCCCAATTTGAAACTAAGTTGAAAATCCAAAACGCTGATGTTTCAGAGAAAGTAGCCATATCACCATTTCCTTGTTGATAAGCGTGTGGAATTTTTGTAATCGATGAGTATAGAGGCACGTAAACACTTGTTGCAGCATCATCTACGCCAAACCAAATTATACCCCCTAATTTGTTGGGCATCCACGAACGCGACTGTGTTACAAATGAAAATCCTGTTTGCTGTGTAGCCGTTGTACGCTCATTGCAGTACTCAACGCTATCAACTGTCCATGTCAACGGACGCCAACGATAAGGCTTTCCATAAGGACCTGCACCAAGGTCATTAGCCATGTTAAGCTCTGTTCCTTCAAGATGATCGCGCATGTAGTGCATCAAATCTTGAGGAGATACTTTATTTTCGGGTTTAATCCACAAAGGCATACGGTTTGTTCCTATTCCTTGCTCATCCTTTTGTATGTGACCTTTAACGTAATCAAAGTGTTGCCACATATCTTTGTTTACATCTTTGAAGAATGTCCATACTCGTAATTCGCAGAAACGAACACCACCAAAATCAAGTGGGTTGTATATATCTGAGAAACTAAAATTTTCGTCCGAGCCGTTGTAATATCCTTTTTCACGTGCAAAAGAAATTACGTCAGGTGAGTTAAATGTAGTTTGGTTTTCGTCAAACCAGTTGTTTTCTTTTGCAAATGGAAATGTCGTGATACGAGCTTGATTGGCGTGTCCTGACACATATCCATCGGGAATCATTCTTGCTACCCAAACAGCGCCACTGTTTCCTACTCCCTTGCCAATCAATTCCATAATCCAAACTTCATTAGGGTCTGCAATTGAAAACGATTCGCCTGAACTGCAATATCCATATTCAGCAACAAGTTCCGTCATAATTTTCATGGCTTCGCGTGCATTTTTTGCACGTTGTAAGGTAACATAAATTAAGCTGCCGTAGTCCATAATTCCGAGAGTGTCAATAAGTTCTTCACGACCAGTAAAGGTGGTTTCGCCAATTACTAACTGAAATTCGTTCATGTTACCAACAACGTTGTATGTTTCAAGGGCTTGAGCAATTTCGCCAAGATATTTGTGGCTATCCCATTCATATATTTTCAACATTGTTCCGGGCTTGTATTTAGCTGCGGGCCAATAATATACCTCTCCGTATAGTTGATGCGAATCGGCTGAGTAGGTAACCATTGTCGAGCCGTCGGTTGAAGCGCCTTTGGTTACTAAATAGTTTGTACATGCATCGGTTGTGTTTGTTGTTGAAAAAACCAATATAACAGATGCCAAAATTGCAATAGGTTTAATTCTCATATTATTAATTTTTAGGTTTATATTACTATGATTTTAAATTTCGATTGTTTTAAATGACATGCTATTTTGTTATCATAATTACAAAGATAAAAAAACTAATAAATTACTACAAAGATAGATTAGGTTTTTAAATTAATTTCACACATTTTTGCAGTTGGAAGTCGGAAGATTGAAACCGAAGTCCAAAGACAGACGGTAGTGCAGTAGATTGCTTGGTAATTGAGCGGAGCCTAAGATATTGTAGAGACGGAGCATGCTCTGTCTCTACTTTAAACTTTATGAACTTTTAACTTTTAACTCAAAGATATGAAAACTAGAAAGTTTTTTCGTTTGATACACAGGGAATTTGGTTATTTCTTTGCAGCTTTAACAATTATTTACGGCATTTCGGGTGTTGCGTTAAATCATCGCAACGATTGGAATCCTGATATGGTAATAACACAATATAAAGATACGCTTGATGATAATATAAATCTTGTTAATGTGAAAAAAGCAGAAGTAGAGTCAATTCTTAAAACGCTGAATCTCAGTGAAGATTATAAGAGTCACTACTATCCTTCAGAAAACAGCCTAAAAATATTTTTAGATATCTCGGGCGGTAATGGTTCTGTTGTAATTAACACAGAGACAAGAATATGTGAAGTAGAGAAACTCGAACGGCGTTATTTCTTTTATCCAATCAATCAAATGCACCGCAATTCATTTAGAAAAGTTTGGACTTGGATAGCAGATATTTTCGCTGTTACGTTGATTGTATTTGCTGTTACCGGTATGTTTATGATGAAGGGAAAATATCAATTGTCGAATTACGGAATATATAGGGTTATAGCGGGCGCGCTTATACCTTTAATATTTTATTTTATCTATTTGTTTTGATTTACAAGGGCTTAATAATAAAATCGCAGTCCCGTTTTAATAGAACTGCGATTTTTTAGTTACAGAAAAACTATTTTGTAAATCTCTTTCCTACCAAATCGAATGCTCTGACACACGCTGGACAGAACTCCAATGTGCGTGTAAACATTGTGCAATTATGCGATGAGCGATAAATACCAAGTGCGTGATATTGTGCACCTTCAAACAGTCCTACTTTACCGAAATAATCCATAGTTTGGAAAAGACTATCTTCAAAACGTTGTTGATCTCTGAACAGTTTTGTCATTTCAGCCTCTGGAGCTTTGTTTTGTCTCAATTCAACTCTGATTTTTTGAATACCCATGCTGTGTTCATCAAAAACCGCTTTATTCCAAGGAGTTGGGACAGGGGTCTCAGCTTCAATTAGTTCGCCCCATTTGATTTTGTTACGTTCAGTTTGTATGGTTACGTTTAGTTCCCATGGCTCTATTATGTCGCTGCCCAACTCATAACTCGTAGCAGATGTATAATATTCATCAGCTAAATCGGCAAAATGGTGACCAAATTCATGTGTAAATAGGTACTCTTTAAAATCGTTGGATGCTGCTGCGGTTATGTAAAGATTGTAAATGCCTCCGCCACCGTAGGTTGTATCATTCATTAATATTGCTGTAAACTCGTATGGAACAGCTGAGGCAACATTTCTTACAATTTTGTTCTCGTAGGTCAAAGCATATCTTTCACTATCGAAAGCGCCGTAGGTAACACCGAGCGCCGAGCCTTTATACAAATCTTGATGTGGGTGGTTGCAACCTGATGTTGGCGAAGGTGTGAAAACAGCACGTACATTAAATTTATCTTTAAGGTTCTGGAATACATTTGATTCCGACATTACTTTTGCAAAATATTGAGCATCACTTAGAAATTTCTCTTTTTCGTTTACTGTATATCCATCGCCAAGAACAACAATGTCAATGCACTCTTCGGGCGCTCCGCTGATGTAAATTGGGAACGTTTCGTTGCAAGCGGGTGCGTAGGCATAGTTTACCCTGTGATGTTTTAGGCTTAAAGCATATTCCCAGCATACGTCAAACTCGTTTTTGTCGTTGCGTTTGTAAATAACAATTTTCACATCGTTTTCGGGCCAAGGGAATCTGAGTGATTCATGAAATGAACCCCACTGTTCTTTTGCTTCGGGGATTGTTTCCCATTCACCGTAAATACTAGCATATCCCTGTGAATAAAGCACTTTGCCTTCGTGGTCTTGAACCTCGAAAAAGTATTTTCCGAGTCTTAGGTCATCAATATTATTCGATTGGTTTCCAGCCCAAGGTCCATCGTTAACAGCCTCGTCGAATGTGAAATGTTCGGTAGTAGCGTTACCAATGTGGTAGTAGTCAAACCGCATGGTTTGTAATGTGCCTTGTGGAGCAATGTCTGTTGGTTTCTGCGGTTGTGGCTCCGTACAACCTTGCAATATCGCAACAAAAAGTGCGACTAATAAAATAGAGTTTCTCATGTTAATTATGTTTTTGTATTGTATCGTTTTTGAAAATTAAATTTTTGCACTTTTCTACACTCATATCACAAAATCTCATAATCCTGTTGAGTTTCAGTGAATTCATTATTCTTCTGTATTTTTTGGTATCAAATGTAGTTATAAAAATTGCAATAATGAAAGGTAAAGCAGGTAATTTATATCGTACTAAAGCGCCTAAAACTGGGGTTGCAACTCCGATAATCGTCAGTAATATAACTGAAAACGATAAACTGAAGTATAGCTGTGGGGGATGTTTTTTTGAGTAACTGGCAAAAACTAACCCCAATACAATAAATATAGCGATAAACAAATTTTCTAATGCTGCAGCAAATGTCATAATATTATGAAACTCAAACAAATGAGGGCGAAAAAGAGCATTGCAAAATCCCACAGGCATAAGTTTAAATATAGCTAACAACGAACCATCTAACCGAGGCAAATCGACAGAGCTGCCAGCATTTGTCATCATAGTTATCATATTAATAAAATCATTTTGCTTATCTGTTATTAAATTAGTTACATTATAATTTGAACCTATTTGATGTATATTAAATGCAATTAACGCTACTGCAATATGTAAGGTAATAAATGTTAAAAATCTATGTTTGTTGTAAAATCTATTCACAATTAACCATAACAATCCTGGTATTACCGATAGTACAACATATATTTTCGTGTGTACAAATAGATAGCCTGAAATTAAAAACAGAATCCAAATTTTCCAGTTTTTACTGTTGTTAAATAGATAGTTAAATGACCATAATAGAAGCCCTAAAGCAAATATTGTAGGGCTTTCTTTGAGTATTGCCGATCCCCAAAATAGAACGGTTGGCAAAAAAAACATTATTGGCAACAGCAGTGTTAATTGTTTGTAACTTAGACCATTAGAAAGAAACCTGAAAATCGCTATTAATCCAATAAGAGATATTAAATTAAAAAAGAGGTTGTGTGTATGGATATTACCACATGAAAACAACCTTATAAATCCATTTAGTTTGATAACGATTTTGTTATCGTTATACAGATTGTAATCGAAAGGCTTAATCCAATACGACATAGTATCGTAATACTTATTTAAGTGTGGTTGATCGTCATTTATTCCTGTAAGCATCGAGAAATAGTCAGATGGCGACTCTTTCAATGAACTGTAGAGTATTTCTCCATCGTTAAAATAGTTGTATATGTCAGATGTCTCTTTAGGATAATAGTATGAATAAACAAACAGAGATACTGTTCCGAAAACTACTTTTACTAAAAACAGAATACGCAGGACATTCGGTTTTATCATGGAGTTGCGGAGAAAAGGTATCTTTCCCACAATCCACAAAAGAGCTATCAGATAGACAAAAAATAAAATCATTGAAATTTTAATTAAAAACCACTGCGAAATTGGTTTTAAGCAATATCACAGTGGCAAAATTAAAACAATTGAACTAATTATTAGCAAATAAAATAGTTATTGTCTCCTAAATTAAATCATGTTTATAAAACCGATCTTTTCGTGAGAAAAAGAAATCGGCTTCTATTCTTGCTCTTTCGTCTGAGTCAGAGCCATGTATGGCGTTTTTGGTGATATTTTCAGCATACATTTTTCTGATTGTTCCCTCTTCTGCCTTTTCGGGATCTGTATTGCCAATTAACTTTCGAAAATGCTCAACCGCTTTTGGGCGTTCTAATATGGCTGCAACAATTGGTCCCGAGGTCATAAAATCGATAAGCGTGGGATAAAAAGGTTTTCCCTTATGCTCTGCATAAAAAGTTTCAGCCTCTTTTCTTGTTAGCCATAATGTTTTCATGGCTGCAATATGGAACCCTGCCTCATCAATTTTAGACAAAATTGGAACAACAAAGTTTTTAGCCACAGCTGCCGGCTTAATCATAGTTAAGGTAATATTACCTGTCATGTCTTTCATATACAAATGTTTAGTTTGTTAACGTTAATCTATTTACTTATTCTTACAACCTTTGATCCGGTGCGAGCATTTATAGCATCATTGTACATTTGAGAACAATATACCGGTGGGAAATAGAACTCGCCTACAAAAGTTGCGTTAATTCTAAATCGGAAAACTTTCTTTTCGCCCGAACGCAGGTCAGTAAATGTATATACTTTATTATCACGATAATCGCGATAGGTGTAGCTGCTTTCGTTAATCGCATCTTCGCTATCGGTTAGCCGTGGGTTAATGATTTCTATTCCGGCAGGTGCAGTAAACTCAATTGCAACATTCTCCAAATTCGACTCTGTCGCTGGGTTTTCGATTATTATCTCAGCAATAAAATCATCGCCTTGCTTGATATTTGTAATATCGATAATGCGATTATCTGAGTTTACGTATTGGTCTCTTATTATCAATGAGTTACTAACTGCCTCTATATCACTTGGCATTGGTTTGCCCGAATTAATTAGCCTTGCGAAAGTCGCTGCCTTGGACTTATTGGTCACCGTTACGGTTTGATTTTCTGAGCCTTGCATAGGAATTTCAATTCTCGCAAACGGATTTTTGGTCTTTAAAGTTCTCTCTTTCTCTTTGTTGATACTGTACTTAACCTCAATCGATTCCGCCAAGCCTGCTTTTGTGACATACGTTCCTATTGCTCTGAGCATAAAGCCAATAGATTGTGTACTGTGCCAGCCACGTTTGCTCAACTCTTCGCTTAAATTTAGCAGCAAATCAAAGGCTTCTGTGTTATTCTCTACACTTAAAAGTGCAAGAACTTTCATAGAGATATCACGCACCGATGAGCCGAAAGTGTATCGCCACAGCTTTTCGTTGTCGCTGCTCACAGATGTTGAAATTAGCTCGCGTGCAGTTTTCGCCCTTCCATTTTCGGCGTAAGCCATTGCAAGCATTAAATTGGTTTGTAGTTCGCTCTCTTTGGAGTTGCGCAGACGGTTCATTGCTCCAACATCAGCTTTGTTGGCACGAGCCAAAACGTAAAGCCTGTATGCTTGATTAAAACGCGAAACAGCACCTTTGTCCACCCATTTGGAAGCTATCTGTCGTTGCACTTTTAACCAACTGTTCATAACGTTTTGGTCAACAGCATGCCCTTTTTTCTCTGCCTCAATTAAAAAGTCGCCGGCATAGATATCAGCCCATTCGTAATAACATGTGGTTCCCTGCCAGTAGTTCAGAACACCTGTTGCATCTTGAAATCCGTAAATTCTTTTGATGGTTTCAGATAGAACGCTGTTTAGCATATTTTTTCTATCCTCTTCTAAATCAATTAGTTTATCCACGTAAAGTAGTGGAAACCCTATCGAGGTTGTCTGTTCGAGGCAACCGTAAGGGTATCGGATAAGGAAATCCAAATGTTTTTCCAAATCGATTGGTGGGAGAGTTGAAAGTTCTAACACAGCAGAGTTTGTCAACTGTGCGCCAATGGGCTTAACATCAACTTTCCAGCTGTCGTCTGTGCTAAGTGATTTGTTTTCAACCTCATATAAAACAGGTGTTGGGTTCTCAATTGGGATTTTAATATCGTAGGTCGCCTTATGTTTTCCGTCAGTTGCCTCGATTGTCAAAGCAGCTTGCCCTACAATAGATTTGACATTGCATTGTATTGATTTTGTACCTCTGAAATTATTGTCAAGCGTAACGCTGACGTTATTTTGAGCGAGCGACAAGTTGCTTATATTCTTCACTTCTATATTGATTTTTCGCTGTGTCTCCTCTGAACCGAAAATATTTAGCGGAATATCAAATTTATCGCCTGGAGTAAGCACTCGCGGTGTTGAAGCTGTAATTAAAAGTGGACTTGTAATTGTAACTCGCTTATCATCAACGCCCCACGATTTTTCGGTTGAGGCTATTGTCATAACCCTTACCGCTCCAAGATACGAGGGGAGTTCAATTTTGTGTGTATCGCTACCTCTTTTTTTCAAATTGAATGGTCCCAAAACCTTAACTACGGCTTTAAACTGTGTATTCAGCGAGGCGGGGCTTTGTGAAACTTCTCCGTCATCACCGCCAATGCCAATTACTCGCCCAACAACGCCCGACATGGCACCCATAACCCAGTCGAACAAATCCCACGAGGTTACGCCAAGTGCAACCTTTTTGTGGAAATATTCCCATGGATTTGGTGTTTTATAACTTGTTATACCGAGCAACCCCTCGTCAACAACGGCTAACATATATCTCATCTCTTTTCCGTTCTGCTCGCTCACTTTGACTACAAACGGTTCGTTGCAGTTGGATTTGTCGGGAGCCTCAATTTTTGGATAAAGCTGCGATTCGGGATTTACAACCTTACACGGAACGATACCGTAAAGTCTTAAAGGTAAGTCGTTTACAGTTTTTTCAAAGGGTTGTAAAAAGGTAACGTTAAAGTAAAAGTTTGGCGACATTGCAGCCGTTGCTTTTGTGGTGTATGTTGTGTAATTATCGGTGGTTTCAATCCACTCGCTTTTGATAATTTCGCTTCCGTTTTCTAATGAAACTAAGGCTTTGCCACCTTGCGATGATGGAAATGTAAGTGTAATTGTCTCATCTAAAGCGTATTCCTCTTTGTCTAATGTGAGTTCAATTATCGAAGCATCTTTTCCTGTTTTACTTCCGGAGTATCCGTCATCGCCAACTCTGATCATTCCTGCAACAACCTGTCCTGTATTGTTGTTTTCGACATATATTTGGTAATATCCCCAATCATCTTTAATAGCGAAATCGAACGAGCCACTTCCACCGTTTATGCTAACGGTTTTCGAGAAAACCGGAATAATATTGGCTCCAGTCATATATGAGTAATCATTGCGTGATGATTGATACCACCATTGCCAGTTGCGTTTATAGATATTGACTTTGACATTCTGATTTCTGACAACTGTTTTTCCCTCTAAGTCGGTTAATATCAACGATACGCTGTACTGTTTGCCAGATTGGAATTGTCCCCATTGCCCGTCTGGTTCGGGTAACTTCATGCCTGTCAGGTTGTTATACGGCGATACCACTGTTTGCGCCGATGAGGTTGTAAACTGACCACCCGGTTCGGTTGCTCTAAACGTATATGTTGTTTTATAAGCCGATGATTTTAAGCCACTTGGCAAGTTAATCCTAAATGAGGTTTTCCCCTCGTTGTTTAATTTTGTTTTCAAAACGCTCCACTCTTCGGCATACTCATCAACATACGGATTGTTAAAAGTGTATCCTTTCAATGAGCTAAATCGAATATCGAATGCACTTGTAACGGCATCGACAGCGAAATCCTGATTTGCAGCTGAGCCTCCGTGTAGCCATTTAACCAAAATATTTGCAGTAAAATTTTGATTTAGAGTCGTTTGTGCAATATCGTGAATAATCTCCATTCGATTTGGTCGTATGGTCTCAATCCTAACACGTTTGTAAAACTGTTTCTTCCCGATTGTAAAACGGATTGTCCATCGACCAGTCAGAGCGTCAGGGGCTGTAGGAATATCAATCCTGTGCATCGATTCCCCTTTATATTGAAAACTTGTTTCAAATTCTGGCTGTCCGTTCGAATTGGTTACATAAACCTGAATAGGGTGGGTCGATGGGATAGTTTTCAGAGCATCGTTAATTATAAATCCAACAAAAACAGTATCTCCCGGACGATATACATCGCGCTCTGTAAAAGCGAAAGCGTTAATGCCGTCTCGAGTCTCTACTCCTTCAACATCGAAACTGCTAACCGAAAGGCTTTCGTATGGCGGTATTCTCAAATAGTTTCTATCCTCTTTGGTTTCGGCAATAATAAAATATGCCTCTTCCATATCGGTAAATGCTACTTTGCCCTCGCTGTTTGTTTCAACCTCGGCAAGTACTTGCTGTTGATAGTTCAGCACCTTAATCACACATTTCGATAAAGGTTTGTTCTTATTTATTGTTGTGGCAAATACCGTAAGTTGATTTTTTCCGTCACGTTTAGCGATAAGCCCTATATTGCTACTTATATAATTGTGTTTTATTGCTTTGCGAAATCCGTAGTAGTCGTCTTCGCAAGGATTGTCGCTATAATCCCACGAATATTCGCCATAGCTGTAGTCATCGAATCTATCCCAAAAATCGGCATCGTTCATGTTGTTACGGCTATTTACCTCGCTCTCAGAGCAGTCCCAGATTGCGTGTTGCTTGCGGAAACCAATCTGTACGTGATAAAGTGCGCCAATCTCTTTTTCTACCAATTTCGATAAATCCAAATAATATTTACCCCATCCTTGATGTGTGCTTTCAGCCTGACCCTCAATGTTTATGGTAGATTGATAAACAACTTTTCCAACTCTATTTAACTCCCAACTTTCCTGATAATCATTGACTTGTAGAAACTGCACAATATTGTTTTGGAAAATTTGATATATCCTGACATCGACAGCTTTTAGGCGCGCAGCTTCAAACTCAAACAAAGCTCCTTGTTGCGTTGGAGCCGAAATAATTTTGTTACTCGATTTTCTAACCTGCGGTTTTTCCATCTCGATATGAACGGTAAAGGTTTGATTTTGAGCCATTGTAGCACCTTTAGCCGAACGTATGCCTCTAAACAGACCTACTTCGATGTCGCCATATTCGGTAACACGTGGATAAATACGTACAACGTTCTTATCTACAACAACTTGCGATGGCGATTTGCCGTTAAGTTGAATTAATCCTGCCAAATCTTGGTTTGCTTGCAGTATATCTGAAAAACTTATAACAATCACAGGTTCAGGCTGATACATGACAATGCCTGTTATATGGCGAAACTCATTTACAGGAGGGATATTTAAAACAAATTTGCTTTTCTCTTTAGCATTAATTGCCGAGCCGTCGAGATTGATTTTCAGAACCTGTTCATTTTCAGACCTGTAAATGCTATCAATTGTAATATTGATATTTAATCCTGTTGTTTGCTGATAATCGACCCTGAGATTTCTTTTGTCTATTTTAGCATCAATCACATTTTGGATCTTTTCAAACGACACGTAATCGGTTAAAACTAAGGTACCTACCAAGGTATAACCGGAATTGTTGTCAAACTCTGTTGCCAATATATGTTGGAACAAGAAGCTAACCGAGGGTTTTAATGTGCGAAAGCTGAACTCGTAAGAGGTTTTTAGTGTGTCGGACAGAGCACGCAGGTCTAATTTGCATTTATACTCTTTGTCGGATTCGAAACTGTTTTCGGGGATAAACTCAAATGCTGTTTGACTAATCCAAAAGGCTTTGCCTTCAGCTTTTGGAGAGAATGTTACCAATTTTTCGGGAACATTTTTCCCAACCTCATCATCGCCAATCACAGGGAATTGAAAGTTAACCCTTATTGGCGATTTTACAGATACTACACCAGATGTATGCGATGAAATTACATCTGGCATCTCTACGCTCTTTTTTGAGCAACCTGAAAAAATATAAAGCAGAGTAATAGCTGCTAAAATATTAATTTTCAACAATTTAGATAGTATGTTCATATTATTTTAGTTTTGATCTTTACAGATTGTGAAGATAAGAAAAACGATTCAATTAGCAATTGAGTTAAAAGTTAAAAGTTCATAAAGTTGAAAGGAATTGGAACACAGATAACACAGATTTAACAGATTATCACAGATTTGGTGTAGAGGCGACCCTTGTGGTCGCCCAAACCTTAATATTCCTTAATTTCTTAATGGCTATTTGATTATAAGTTAAAAGTTAAAAGTTTATAAAGTTCGTAAAGTTTAAAATATTCTGATGTGTAAAAACGAATTACTTATAACAAGTTGAATAACTGTAACTTACCTCAAACAGTTCTATTATTTTTGCTCATTAAAAGAAACATATTTAGTTTTATTTTGCTCTTTATAAGAAACAATTATACTTTTAAAATGCTCTTTAAAAGAAACAATTTTATTTTATAAATGCTCTATAAAGTAAACATATTTATTTTAAAATGCTATTTATATAAAACAATTTTATATAAAAATTGCTCTTTATAAGAAACATTTTGTATCTTTGCAGAAAAGATTATCATGGACTCTTTAGTGAAAATTTATTTGCGTTTATTGCAAGAAACAGAGGTGGAAACAATCCGTTATCTCTATTCAGATATTGATTGGGACGAACGTTGTATTGCCATAATTGGAGCAAAAGGCGTTGGAAAAACCACAATGCTGTTGCAACACATAAAGAGAACTTTTACAAACAAAGAGAAGGCTCTTTTTGTTAGCTTGGACAATACGTGGTTTGCCAAACATTCGATTTTTGAACTGGCTGACGAGTTCTATTTGAACGGCGGAACACATCTGTTTTTAGATGAAATACACCACTATCCAAGCTGGGCGACCGAAATGAAAAACGTTTACGACAGTTTTCCAAAACTTAAAATTGTTTTTACAGGCTCGTCTCTTCTACAAATATATAAATCTACAGCCGACTTGTCGAGAAGGGTGGTTTACGAAAATTTAGAGGGTCTCTCGTTTAGAGAGTTTTTGAATTTTGAAAAAGTGGGGAATTTTCCTGTGCTTTCGTTAGAAGAAATCATTGAAAATCATCAAGATATTGCATTTAAAATCACTGAAAATATAAGAATAATACCGTTATTCAAAAAGTATTTAAAAAACGGCTATTATCTATTTTATAAAGAGGGACTTAGAAAATATGAAAGAAAGTTGCAAGAGGCAATAAACAATGTGATAGATGTTGATGTTTCGGCAATTGAAAACATCGGGTTTGATTCTCGATATAAACTGAAAAGATTGTTGGCAATTCTTTCAGCATTAGTTCCTTATACGCCAAATATAACCGAGTTAGCCGCTGCCATAGAGACTAACAGAAACAACACGGTAAGGTATTTATCACTGTTGGCAAATGCTAAGTTGCTGAATTTAGTCTCCTACAAAAACAAAACAATCGGAGACCTGACAAAACCCGATAAAATTTTGCTAAATAACACCAATCTGTCGTACTTATACGGCGACAATGCTAATGTAGGCAGCACAAGAGAAACATTCTTTGTTAATCAAATGAGCGCCGTTGCAGATGTAGTGCTTGCACCACAAGGCGATTATATGGTAGGCAAATACACTTTTGAAGTTGGAGGTAAAAACAAAAAATTCAATCAAATTAAAGACCTGCCAAATAGCTTTGTTGTTGCAGACAATATTGAAATAGGGCATAAAAACAGAATTCCACTTTGGTTGTTTGGAATGCTGTATTAATGATATAACTCAACATAAAGTTACAATTAATAGTGTTGCAATTGTTAGTTGATTTAATCAAGATACTTTAACAATTTATAATAATTCATAAATATGAAACGTCTATTTTTAATACTTATAACACTCTGTACAGCAACATCTTGTACTGTTTTGTATCGTGCGGTACGATATGGAAACGCAGATATCGACGACAATAATATCTTTTATACATACGATTTGCATGAAAATCAAAACAAGTTCCATTTTTATAAAGCAGACAGTAGCATAATAGATACGCTTGATATAAATTGGAATTACAAAAACACTGATTTCCATAACCTTGACTCATTACTAAAGAATACATGGACAAGAGCATTTTTAATAGTTAGAAACGACACCATTCTTTTCGAAAAGTATTATAGGGGCTACACGAGAGAGGATATTTCCACTGTTTTTTCTGTTTCAAAATCTGTTACATCTTTGGTTGTTGGCATTGCCGTTGACGAGGGCTATATTTCGAGTGTAAACGACCCTGTTACAAAATACATTCCTGAACTTAATTCCGCAGACCCAATGTTCAAAAAGCTTACAATTAAACATTTATTGGATATGCGGTCGGGAATTAAATTTAATGAGGATTATGGATTTAATCCATTCTCAAAAATTGCACGCCTCTATTATGGAACTAATCAACTTAGACTGATAAAAAGTTTAAAATTTGAATGCGAGCCGGGCACAAAATATAACTATGAAAGCATTTCCACAGCCATATTGGGAGTAGTTGTAGAAAAGGCTACGCAACAGAATTTTGCCAAATACTTCGAAGAAAAAGTTTGGAAACCTTTAGGAATGGAAAATACGGCGAAATGGAGTCTCGACGATAAAAGACACAAATCTGTAAAAGCATACGGAGGCTTGAGCATTACGGCTGTTGACTTGGCAAAAATAGGCAGACTTTACCTAAATGGTGGAAAATTTAAAGGCAACCAAATTGTCTCTTCGGAGTGGATTAAGGAAACTTTAACGCCAAATCCGAAAAATAATGGTTACCAAAATCAGTGGTTTAGTTTTAATGCTTTTGCGTTAGATTCAGCTGGCAACAGGTATTTCGCAGATTCTTTAACGGCTCAGAAAGTTTGGGAAGAGCGATATGCAAAAACATATCCATATTATAAAATACATCTGTTTAAAAAGAG